>ERZ827108.1452-NODE-1452-length-31424-cov-11.569511_pt1 | contig 31424 bp, 30 predicted proteins | sample MGYA00519921_ERZ827108 | MGnify/ENA primary metagenome ERZ827108 (study PRJEB31778, sample SAMEA3449258) | human gut metagenome | biome: human gut; feature: human-associated habitat; material: faeces | place: United Kingdom | collected 2010/2012 ...
TCAACGCAACAGCTAATGACTGAAGGTTTTCGCCATACTGTACGGCTGCTTTTACGTCAGAAGGGAAAGCGCCTCTGCGTGTATCTCCATACAGCATACAGATTGGAAGTTCCAGTGCCTGATGTCCGTTCTGTCCACCAGCCTTTTTACCGGATGGTTTTCGCAGACTCTTTGGGGCAGGCTTTTTGAAACCATCACTTTGAAGGTGGTTTGGAACTGTTTTTGGAGTTCTTATTAAGCTGTTCCTTTAGTTCCTGTATCGCCTGATTGAGTTGAGCGATCAATTGTGTTTGCGCATTGATTGTAGCATTCAGGGAATCTACAGTTGATGTTAATGAATTAACCTGTTGTAATAACTTCTTATTCATTTCATCTTTTGTCAATCAGCCCACCTTCTTCCGTTAAAATTTGCTACTTCTATTTTAACGGAAAATGGGATAAAAAGCGAATCGTAAGATTTTTGCATACTGTCAAAATGACGGTGGATAACCCAAAAAATCAGAGATTAAATGCTGATAACACCCGGATAAAATCCACAAAAATGCTGTTATCTGGATAAAACTAAGGAGTTATGTTTCAGTAATCCACAAACCTAAAGCACTTGGCAGCCAAACTGAAAAATTATCCACATTTTGCACTAAAACGATGACGAAACAGAAATTTTATTTTCTCTGTTTTGCCGAAAAATCAAGATGTACTTAATGGGGTACTGAATAGTTACCTCAAAACTTACTCCGTCAGGTGATATTATTGCCACTGTAAATGGAACAAATTTGTATTATGTACATTATATGTAACTATTCAGTAGGTAGTATCCCGCGAGGTGTTTTGGCATGTTTTTGCCAAAATCCCGAGACATACAAGGCAAAATGCCATCACCGAAGGTGATTTGGAATGCATTTTGACTCGTAACTGTGAGGGTACTGAACAGTTACCATTATATAAATAAAGTGGTATCGGATGATTACGAATTGACAGAACAAGATAAAAAAGACCAGTCCAGTGGAAAAGTTGTATTCAGTTACGATGACAGTGCTTCTCAGATTGAAGTCAGTCAGGTTCAAAGCGTTAACTGGAATAAAGATGGCATCCAGTATGATTTGCTGCAAATAGATGGAAAATTATCTGCCGGAGAACTTGCAGATATGGCGAGAGAGGTTATTAATAACAGAAGATAATCGAGCAGGAAGGGAGTGATTAGCTCCCGTCCTCTCATTGAAACCGCCGTGCGTACCGTTCGGTACCACACGTTTCTTTCTCCCCATATATCTGCCACATTTACTATAGTTAATTCCGAGCAGTTATTGGATTTTGGTTTGTTTGGCGGCCTTATCCTTAACAATAGCCTGATGTGATTTCTGTTCGTCAGACCAGAGATTTGCCACTTTCCTTCAGATTCCAACTCACGATGGACACCCTTGGTCTTGGCTGTATCCTTCCCACTACCAGGGCGAATTGGGGACTTTCACCCGTTAGAAATGTGCACCGCAAGGCACACCAAAAAAGCCAGAAAATCCTTTACTGATTTTCTGGCTTCTGCTTTACCTTATTCCATATCTTTTTGTAATCTGTTCATCCAACAATATCTATCTGGCACGCTTTCATGGCCTTCAGTGCAGTCTCATGACTTTCTGGAGTCACTCCTGCACAACATGCAGCATCTACTTTGATTGGGACTTCTGGAAGTTTCTTTCCCTCCTGCGTATCTCGTGTAAAAAAAACTGTTCCTTTGAAATTTCTGATTTTCTCTTCTACTTTAGGAACAATTGCGACGGCTTCTTTCGTTCCAAGAGCTCCATCAATAAAATCATTCTGCATATATCTTGATTATTAAATACGAGCTACACCGGTTCTCTTTGCTGCCTCAGCAACCGCTTTGGCTACCGCTGGTCCTACTCGCTTATCGAATGCCTTCGGAATGATATATTCCGGAGAAAGTTCCTCATCTGTGATCAGATTTGCAAGTGCTTCAGACGCTGCCAACTTCATTTCGTCATTGATTTCTTTTGCTCTCACATCAAATGCACCACGGAAGATTCCCGGGAAAGCAAGTACGTTGTTGATCTGGTTCGGGAAATCACTTCTTCCTGTGGAAACAACTTTTGCTCCGCCTGCCTTTGCGTCATCCGGGAAGATCTCCGGAGTCGGGTTCGCACATGCAAAAACAACTGCATCTTTGTTCATGGTCTTAACCATCTCTGTTGTAACAGCACCCGGTGCAGAAACACCGATAAATACATCTGCGCCAACCAACATATCTGCAAGAGAACCGGATTTTTTAGCCAGGTTAGTAACTTTAGCCATTTCATCTTTGACCGGATTCATGCCTTCCGGGCGTCCCTCGTAGATTGCACCCTTTCTGTCGCAGAGAGTGATATCTTTGAATCCTGCTGTCAGAAGGAGACGTGCAATAGAGATTGCAGCAGCTCCTGCTCCGTTCATAATGATACGAACATCTTCTTTTTTCTTTCCTACAACCTTCAGTGCATTGGTCAGACCAGCAAGAGTGATGATAGCTGTACCGTGTTGGTCATCATGGAAGATCGGAATATCACATTTTTCTTTCAGTTTTTTCTCAATCTCAAAGCATCTCGGAGCAGAAATATCTTCCAGATTTACTCCGCCAAAAGAACCGGAGATCAGATAAATTGTATTAACGATTTCATCCACATCATTGCTCTTGATACAAAGAGGGAATGCATCTACATCGCCAAACGCCTTGAAAAGTACACATTTTCCTTCCATTACCGGCATTCCGGCCTCTGGTCCGATGTTTCCAAGTCCAAGAACAGCTGAGCCGTCAGTTACTACCAGACACATGTTCCATCTTCTGGTAAGATCATAAGATTTATCCACATTCTTCTGGATTTCGAGACAAGGCTGTGCAACACCTGGTGTATAGGCAAGTGACAGATCATCCTTATTTTCTACAGGTACTCTTGTTACAACTTCAATCTTACCTTTCCATTCTCCATGCAATCTTAAAGATTCTTTTGCATAATCCATTTCTGTTGTCCTCCCTGGTATCTTAAATTTTGTGAAGCCGTATGATTCCGGCCGCCTTCTGTTGTTACTGTTCACTCCGTTCACAGCAACCATCTATTCTAATCTATTAATAATTTCCTGTAAAGAATTTACTGTCTTTTGGAAGCTCATATCCTTCAAAATATTTACCAAAGTCAAGTTTGAGATATCCACACAGATTTGCAAGTTCGACCATCGTATTGTCGTTTACCGGAATTCCATGTTCTCTTCTTTCTTTTTCTGCAAAGACTTCTTTTTCACCATGTGTATAAATACGGTCTTTGCCTTCTGCCTTCGGGCTTTCTCTCAGAGCTTCCAGATATTCTGAAAAATGTCTGCGGATTGCCTGAGGATCACCAAATGCAGCCGGATCGATTGCCATAAATCCATGACAGATTCCTGTTTTATCCGGGAATGTACAGCAGTGATCTGAAGTAACACCCATGGAAAGAATGGAACTGAACAGTTCACACAGCATACCATATCCATATCCCTTGTGGCTTCCTGTAACTTCTTCATTTCCACCGAGAGGCATGATTCCGCCGCCCTTCTTTGCGACAATATTGGCAAGGACATCCGGTGCGTCTGTACTTGCATGTCCATCCTTGTCCAGTGCCCATCCATCAGGAAGTGGTTTCTCCATCTTGTTGTACATTTCGAGCTTTCCTCTTGTAACTACTGTGGTAGAGCAGTCAAAGAAAAACGGATACGGGTCTGCCGGCATAGCTACTGCGATCGGGTTTGATCCAAGCATGGCTTTTTTGCCAAACGTAGGAACCATAATAGCCTCTGAATTGGTGCAGGCCATTCCCAGAAGTCCCTCATCGCACGCCATCTTTGCATAATATCCGGCGATACCGAAATGATTGGACTCACGGACAGTTACAATTCCAACTCCGGTTTTTTTGGCTTTTTCGATGGCTTTTTTCATTGCATAAACAGAAATAAGCTGTCCCATTCCATTATGACCGTCAATCACTGCAGATATCGGTGTTTCAAATACAACTTCAGGCTTTGCCTGCGGATGGATCGTTCCCTTTTCGATTCCCTTATGATAACGCACCATTCTCTGCATACCATGACTTTCTATCCCATAAAGGTCAGCAGTAAGAAGCACATCCTTGATCTGATTGCTTTCTTCCTCTGTAAAACCAAACGCCTTGAATACGTCTCCGCAAAAATGATTCAGTGTCTCATATGACCATTTCACATATCCCATTGTTTCGTCCCTCTTTCCGGTAGTGCCGATTTTATTTATTGGCATTACCAATTTGCATTTTGATTATACCACTGGTATTACCAAAATACAATAGAGGTCATATCAATTCATCCTGTAAAAATGACCAAAATTTCTCAGGATTTTTTTTGCATTTCTTCCATATAACGTTCAATCGTATCCATATGTTCGGACATACATCGTTCCGCCTGTTCTGCATCTCCGTTGATGATCGCCTCAACAAGCCGATGATGCTGGTCATCAACCTCTCTGGCAGAATTATTCTTTTTCATAATGTAGTCTCTCGTCCCGGAAACAATACTCTCAGTAAGCTGATCCGCTGCCGCAAGGACACTGTAAACCATCGGGTTATCTGCGATCTTTGCAATCTTCTTATGAAGTTCGCGATCCAGTTCACCCCGTATCTTTTCATCTTCTGCGGCGTCCAGCCGTGCAAGAATCACCCATAATTCTGCTGCATCCAGCGGTGTGCACTTTCGCGCCGCAAGAATTGCCGCTTCTCTCTCCAGTGCCGCACGGAACTGCTGATTCTGGCGCAGATATCCATTATTTAATTTAAACATCCCCGAAATAGATAAGTCACAGCAAGTCACAGGTTTTTACACAAACCTGAAAACGAAAAAAAAAGCTGGAAACCATTGATTTTTCAATGTTTCCAGCTTCTTAAATTAGCGTGCGTTAGAGGATTCGAACCCCCGACCTTTTGGTCCGTAGCCAAACGCTCTATCCAGCTGAGCTAAACGCACATCTCTTTTGTTTTGTGAGTACTTGTCGCTCACAACAAAATGTATTTTATAGTATAACTGTCATTTTGTCAACACTTTTTTTGAAAAAAATTTATTTTTTTTATTTTTATATTTTGAAGGTGCATTTCAGGCATTTTCGGACTCGGTTATGAGGCGGATGAATTCGCTCATTTCGCGGGTTTTGTACTTGTTCTTATGATAGAAGATCTGGCGGTACATGGAGATATCAATGTCGGTCACGTCAAGCATGGCAATCCGGCCGCTGCGGATATATTTCTCCACTGCAAAATATGGAAGGAACGAAAGTCCGTCATTTCGCTCCACCATCTTAATGATAAATTCCGTATCGCTGATCTCAAGGACAGGATCCAGCGTGCGGTTCTCAAGCGCAAGATGCTGATCCAGCGCCTGCCTGTAGTTCGCATTTTTTTCCGTCAGAAAAAAAGGTTCTCCCAGGATATCCTGAAGCACCATTTCCTTCCTCAATGCAAATTCAGAATTTACAGATGCAACAAAAACGATCGGCTCTGCTGCCTCCATGACCTTGATCCATTCCTTATTCCAGCGCGGCGTGTCCAGGATATAGATAAGATCCAGTTCATTGTGCTCCATCATACGGATCAGCTTCTCCGGTGAATCCAGCGTGATCTGTATGTTCACCTTCGGATAAAGCGTATGAAACTGGCTCAGGATACGTGGAAACTTCGCTGTGCACAGAGATTCGATCGTACCAATATGAAGCGGATTCTCAAGCTCCCTGTCCTCATTCATCGTCATTATCGTCCTGTTCATTTCATAAAGGATACGGTTGGCATGCTCCAGGAAACGCTTCCCCTGCGGCGTAAGGCTGACTTTCTTACCCATACGGTCAAACAGCTTCGTGCCGAGTTCTTCCTCCAGAAGCCGGATCTGGACCGTAATGGCAGACTGTGAATATCCCATAGTCTCCGCTGCCCTGGAAAAACTTCCAAGTCTCGCAACATGAACAAAAGACTGCACCTGACGGATCTCCATGACGCCCTCCCTCTTATTATGAAAAATTTTCAACCATGTCATAAATACTATGAATTTGCTTCATTTATATGTTGATGATACAATACACTCACGAAGACGTCAATCGTATTTTTATGCAAAATCCGGCAAAACTTTCGCGATCCTTGGAATCCTCTGGAAAGTTTTCCTTGTTGTTATCGCAATGCATCTGATCTGCATTTTTATCCAGTTCACGATCGCAGGTTCTGTCAGCAGGAAAAACCCTCTGACCCTTATAAAAAACCAGGTTCCTGGTTATACTACAGCTCTTGGAACACAGTCCTCTGCTGCAACGATCCCGGTCAATCTGCAGTGTGCAGAAGCTGACGGCGTGTGCTCCCAGATCCGTAACTTCGTTGTACCACTTTGTGCAAACATCCATATGGCAGGTTCCATGATCACGATCACCGCATGTGCAACTGCTGTCTGTCTGATGAACCAGCTTCCGATCAGTCTCGCAACTGTCATTCCGTTCATCATGACACTCGGCATCGCAATGGTTGCTTCCCCGGGAGCTCCTGGCGGTTCCATCATGACTGCTCTTCCGTTCCCGTACATGGTATTCGGCGCAGAAGCCGGAGATCCGGAAGGCGCGATCTGCGCCATCATGGTTGCACTTTACATCACACAGGATTCCTTCGGAACAGCCTGCAACATTTCCGGTGACAACGCTATCGGTATCATCGTAGACACTATTTATAAGAAATTTATCTTAAAAACACCACAGCCACAGGAGAATTAAAATGTCTTTTATCAGCGTATTTGATGTAATGGGACCAAACATGATCGGTCCTTCCAGCTCCCACACAGCCGGAGCTGCCCGCATTGGTTTTCTCGCACAGAAAATGATCAATGGTCCACTGAAAAAAGTTGAATTTACACTGTATGGATCTTTTTCCAGAACTTACAAAGGACATGGTACTGACCGCGCACTGCTCGGCGGTATTATGGGATTTTCCACAGACGATATGCGTATCCGCAACTCCTTTGAGATTGCAGAAAAAAAAGGACTCGAATTCACCTTTACGCCAAATGAGCTGGAAACAGATATCCATCCAAACACCGTTGACATCCATATGATCAACGAAAGCGGTCAGGAAATGACCGTCCGCGGAGAATCTCTTGGCGGCGGCAAAGTCCGCATCGTAAGGATCAATTCCGTACAGGTTGATTTCACTGGCGAATACAGCGCCGTGATCGTAACTCATCAGGACAAACCAGGCGTTGTGGCATACATCACCAAATGCCTCAGCGACCGAAACGTAAACATCGCTTTTATGCGTCTTTTCCGCGAATCCAAAGGCGAGATTGCCTATACGATCGTGGAATCTGACGGACGTCTTCCGGAGGATATCGGAGTCACGATCCGCCAGCACGAAAATATCCACGAAGTCATGATCGTGCAGATGTAAGGAAGGAGATTTTTTATCATGGATTTTAAAAATGCAAAAGAACTTCTGACGCTCTGCCAGGATCATCAGCTTCCGATCTCTGAGATCATGCGCCAGAGGGAGATTATTGTCGGTGAGACGACCGACGAGAGTGTAAATTCACGGATGGCACGTGTCCTTGAGATCATGAAAGATGCCGCTTTTTCCCCGGTCAAAACCCCTGTCAAATCTATGGGCGGACTGATCGGCGGTGAAGCACAGAAGCTTTCCAGGCATCTTGCTTCCGGTAAAGGGATCTGTGGAAATGTCCTGGAAAAAGCAATCACCTACGCAATGGCGACTCTGGAGACAAACGCTTCCATGGGACTGATCGTAGCCTCTCCTACTGCCGGCTCTGCCGGTATCGTTCCGGGACTTCTTCTTGCACTTCAGGAAGTTTATGATTTCTCTGACGAGGATATCCAGAAAGCACTTTTTAATGCTGGCGCGATCGGATATCTTGCCATGCGAAATGCAACCGTTGCCGGTGCTGTCGGTGGCTGTCAGGCAGAGACAGGTGTTGCAGCTGCCATGGCCGCTTCTGCCGCTACAGAACTGATGGGCGGTACGCCACTGCAGTGTACCTACGCCGCTTCTACCGTGCTTATGAACATGCTCGGGCTTGTATGTGACCCGGTTGGCGGTCTGGTGGAATATCCGTGCCAGAACCGAAATGCTTCCGGTGTTGCGATCGCACTGGTCGCTGCGGAAATGTCCCTCGCAGGCATCACACAGCTTATCCCTCTCGATGAAATGATCACGATCATGTTCACCGTAGGCAAAAAGCTTCCTGCGGAATTGAGAGAAACTGCACTTGGCGGCTGTGCAACCGCGCCGTCTGCTTGCGAATCCTGCCATATGTGCGGGTGATATTTACTGATATCAAGACAGACAAATGACCGGGATCAAAAACTCTCCCGGTCATTTTGTCTGTCAAATACTGTTCACAGTATTGGTCAAAATGCATTCCACATCACCTTCGGTGATAGCATTTTGCCCCGTATGTCTCGGGATTTTGCCATGTCTATGGCAAAACACCTCGCGGGATATTACCTGTGAACAGTACCTGCCTGTTAATTATGCGGATTTCTATGTCAAATTCAGATAATGTCGACTGTTTTATTATTCAGCGTCAGCGCTGTCATCTGTTGTCTCTGCAGCTTCGCTGTCGTCTTTGGATGCGTCATCTTTCTTGTCATCTGCCGGTGCTGCATCTTCTTTTGCTTCTGGTGCACCTGCATTCATTACAACAACTGCTGTTGCATTTCCATCTGCATCAAGAGTAACTTTGATGGTATCACCAACTTTGATGTCTGAGAATGCGATTGCTTCTGTCTTCATCTCCGGAGCTTTTGTATCGTCTGGTTTTGCATCTTTGTCAGATGCATCTGCGGATTCGTCTGTTGTTTCATCTGCAGCACCTGTATCTGTGCTGTCGCTGTCTGCTGTTTCATCTGTGGACTCTGTGTCTGCGGACTCATCTGTAGAGTCTGTGTCGTCTGCTTTGGCGTCCTCGCTGTCAGCATCCTTGGAATCATCTGCTTTCTGATCATCTGACGGTGCTTCGTCCGGTTTTTCTGGCTGAGCTTCCTTCTCGTAAGTTGTAGTGTCTGTTACTGTGATCGTCTGAGATTCTCCTGTCAGATCCAGCATGGATGGAGCTTCGCCCTTGTCATCTGGAGCTTCTGCATCTTTCTCATCAGCTGCTGCCTCGTCTGTGCTGTCGGATTCATCTGTAGAGTCTTCCTCTGTATCTTTGGAATCATCTGCTTTTTCATCTTTGCTGTCATCAGCTTTCTCGTCCTTGGAATCGTCAGCCTTTGCATCTTTATCTCCAGCGTCTTTGCCATCCTCTGGTTTTTCACCCTTCGGGTCCTGTCCATCCGGCTGCTGTCCTTCTTTTGGAGTTCCTACATTGATCGTAATGCTGTCCTCTCCGACTTCTGTAACTTCACCGTAAACTTCTGTAGCTTCTGCCTCATCTGTAGTTGTATCTGTGGAATCTGCGCTCTCGTCCTCTGCTGCAGCCTCTGTTGTCTCAGCAGTATCACTTGCTGCATATGCCATATTTACAGAAGTCAGTGCCATTGTCAGTCCTAATACCATTGCTGCATATTTACGTTTCATAATAATCAATTCCTCTCTTCTATTTTAATTTTGATTTTTTCTTTTGTTTTGCTTTCTGTTGCTTACAGCTAACAATATAGGCTGGATTTGTGACACTTATGTGATAAAAATAAGGAGATTTTATGAAATCGGTCACATTTTTTGCACAAAAAATCCTTCACCTCGGGAAAGATGAAGGATCTTCGTTATATTTAATTTCGTCTCAGCGCCTCGATCGGGCTCAGTTTTGCGGCTTTTCTTGCAGGGTAGATTCCAAAGAAAACACCTACCGCGCAGGAGAACAAAGTCGCTGCCAGCACGACTGTCGGGCTGATCCCCGGTGAGATTGCCATTCCCATACTGTTACTCATGACCGTACAGATTCCATATGCCGCCAGCACACCGAGCAGGATTCCGATCAGACCACCAATGACTGTCAGGATCGCTGCTTCTGCAAGGAACTGCAGCATGATAGAAGCCGTCTTGGCTCCAAGAGATTTACGGATACCGATCTCCCTCGTTCGCTCTGTGACAGACACAAGCATGATATTCATGACACCGATTCCACCGACAAGAAGAGAAATTCCGGCCACAAAAGAAATAAAAGTCGTGACCATGCCAAGCATCTCGTTCATAGATTTCATGATATCCTGGAAACTCTCAACCTGGAAATAATCTTCTCCGGCACACTGATGGCGTTTTTCCAGCAGGTGAACGATCTGATCTGCAATCCCCTGGGAATCCTGTGTTTTGTCTGCCTGAACAGTGATCGAATAAAATTCATCAGATCCTACAACCAGGTCATCCATGGATGAATACGGGATATTCACCGTAACCGGCATTCCATCATAAGTATAACTTACAAAAGTTCCATTTTCTTTCTGAGTCGTGACACCTATGATACGAAATGATTTGGAAGAATCATAACAGGTGATATCAAGGCTCATACCCACGACATCATCCGTACCAAACAGTCTTTTGGCATCGGAATCAGAAATGACACAGACGTTTTTGCCCTCCTCGATCTCCTGCTCTCCGAAATAATTTCCGTATTTCATTTCAGAGTTATTGATCATCTTGGCATCCGGACCCTCGCCGGTTAACATAATAGAAAAAGTACCCTTGCCGGTCACAGTCTCACCGTCATAACTGTTTGAAACACTGACTCCCTCTACATCATCCAGTTTACGGACTTCCTGCACATCTTCCGGTGTGATCCATTCGTCCTCTGTCATGGCATCACTGCTGACGCTGATCGCGATCTTGCCGGCACCGATCCCATCGATCTCACTGTTCATCTGATTCTTGGTTCCCTCACCGATAGAAACGATCGCAATAACCGAGGCAATACCTATGATGATTCCAAGCATGGTCAGAAAAGAACGTCCTTTATTTGCGCGGATGTTCTGGACTGCCATTTTTATGTATTCATACAATCCGCCCATCAAGCACCTTCTTCTGTTTCTGTAACCACATCTTCTGCATCGGCAGGAACAGCATCTGTTCCATCGGCACCTTCTGCGCTGGCATCCACGGCCTGTGCAGTCATCCCTTCCTGCAGGGAACCGATATCACAGATCACCTGTTCATCTGCCTCAATGCCATCCGTTACCTCGATATAATCATCAGAACTTATGCCTGTTGTGATATCTTTTCTGGTGATCACACCATCTTCAAGGATATAACAGAAAGAACCTTCTTTGCCAATATTGACAACTTCGGACGGCAGAACGACAACATTCTCCGCTTTCTGTGCCTGGATCGTTACTTTGGCATCTACACCGAGAAAAATATCTTCGTCCGGATTTTTGATACGGATATCTGCTGAGATCAGGGATGCGCCTTTTTCATTCTGCGTCGCAATGTGGCTGACCTTGATAACTTCGCCTTCGTATGTTTTTCCTGCAAGTGTGATCTGTGCGCTCTGTCCTTCCTGAACCTTGTCGTAGTCATACTTGGAAATGTTTACCGTTACATCTACTTTATCTGTATTCTGCAGAGTAAAAAGTTCTGTACCAAGTGCTGTTGTAGAGCCTTCCACAACGGCAACCTTTGTCACTACGCCGTTAAAATCTGCGTGGATTCCTTTTTTGGCTGCTTCTACAAGTTCCTTGGCTGACATCTGATCCAGTTCTGCGAGGTTGTTGGTGATCTCCATTTTTTCTTTTTCTTCTTCGGTCACAGCTCCCGGGTCTGCTTCTGCAGTTGCTTCTTCACTGGACAGTTTGGACTGGAGCTCTGCAAGATCGCTGCTGGCTTTTTCCAGCTCAGATTCCAGAGCAGAGGTATCTGCTGTTACTGTCGCTGTTTCTGTAGTATCCGAAAAATCAGAGGATGTTTCTGTCTTGGTTCCATCTGACACGATTGCAGAACTTTCTCCTGTGTAATCAGATAACACCGGTGCTTCCGGCTTCTGTGCCTTATAATCTTCGTAGTCACGCTTTGCGTCCTGATATGCAATCTGTGACTCACTCCGTAACTGTTCTGCAATGGAAAGTGCATCTGCATTTTCGTCCGTCTGATCCGCCGACCAGGTCTGAAAAGCCATCTGATACTCACTCTCGGACTGATTGTATTCCTGAAGAGTCTGATTCATCGTATTGTTAAGTTCATTCAGCTTATTCTGATATGCCGGGAGTGTTTTGTTCTGATATGTACTGAGGTCGGCTGCATATTCCTGCTGGATTTTCTGCTGTGCAGCTTCCTGGGCGGCCTGCGCCTCGGCTGCTTTTCTTGCAGATTCTGCTGCTGCCTGTGCCTGTGCATTGGCTGTTACCTGAGAAATCTGTGCCTTAAGGCTCGCCACATAATCTTCCTGCGCTGCCACCTGCTGTTTCAGGCTTGACGCATTACCTGCTGCATCTTTCTGTTTCTGAACTGCCTTGTCCGATTTGTTGATCGTATTGGTCATGTCCAATTTCCCGGACTTTACGTTCAGATCAGCTTTTTTCTGCTCTCTTTCGAGATCCTTTTTGTCAAAAGCCACCAGCTCTGTTCCGGCTTTGACGGTGTCGCCCTCTTTGAAATCGACCTTGTCTACTTTGGCATTCACCGGAGAAAAATATGTCTTGGATTCTTCGCTGACTACGGTTCCGCTTGCCTCCACGGTCTGCTGGACATCACCGATCTCGGCTTTTACCACCTCAACCTGTGGAACTGCCTCCTCGCCGGATGACCTGCCTCCCAGGACAGATACGCCGCCCACTGCCACAACTGCGATCACGCCTGCACCGATCAGCAGTTTCTTTTTGGATTTTTTCTTCTTCATGCCTCTGCCTCCTGGTCAAAATCCTCATTTATTGTGTCGGATTCGATTTTTCCGTCCATGATACGTACCACACGGCGTGCCTGAGCCGCAATTCCATTGTCATGTGTGATCAGGATCACGGTTCGTCCTGACTTGTGCATCTTTTTGAGGATCGCAAGGATCTCCCTGCTGGATGCGGAGTCCAGGTTTCCGGTCGGCTCATCTGCCAGGATCACCGGCGGCTGTGCGGCAATGGCTCTCGCGATCGCAACTCTCTGCTGCTGACCACCGGACATTTCACTTGGCTTATGATCCATACGTTTCTCCAGACCGACCAGTTTGAGCGAATCTACGGCAAGCTGGTGCCTTGTTTTCTTGTCTACGCCTCTGTAGATCAGGGGAAGTTCTACGTTTTCGATCGCGTTCAGATTTGCGATCAGGTTAAAGCCCTGGAAGATAAAACCGATCTCACGGTTTCGCACTTCTGAGAGTTCATTGTCCGTCATTTCGGACACATCTGTTCCGTTAAGATAATATCTGCCGGAAGTCGGAACATCAAGGCATCCGAGCATGTTCATAAACGTGGATTTGCCAGAACCGGACTGTCCGATGATCGCTACCAGTTCTCCCTTTTTGATCTCCAGGCTCACATGATCCAGAGCACGCACTTCGTTTTCTCCAGGATTGTAAATCTTGCATAAGTCTTCTACTTTGATCAGTGTATCGTTGTCCATAAATCCTCCTCTGGTGCCCCTTCATGGAGCCTGATTTATTACTGTTTCAGATATCTTATTATGCATCAAGCAAAAATGCCTTGTATGCTTTCTTTGCTTCGTAAATATCGGCTTTGCTTGTGACTTCCCACGGAGCATGCATACTCAGGACTGCCACACCACTGTCGATCACGTTCATTCCATAAAGGGCTGCGATATATGCGATAGTTCCACCGCCGCCTACATCGACCTTGCCAAGTTCTGCGGTCTGGAATGCAACCTGATGGTCGTCAAAGATCCTGCGGACTTCCGCAACATATTCAGCATTTGCATCGTTGGAGCCGGATTTGCCTCTTGCTCCTGTGAATTTATTGAGCACGATGCCTCTTCCGAGATATGCAGCATTCTTTTTCTCGAAGCATTCTCCATAAGCCGGATCATAGCCCGCGCTTACATCAGAGGAAAGCATGCTGGAGTTGCGGAGAGTTCTTCTGAGTGCCAGATCAGAATAGCATCCCATTCCATCCAGAAGTTCTGCAACGGTATTTTCAAAAAATCTGGACTGCATTCCGGTTGCGCCGACGCTTCCGATCTCTTCTTTGTCTGTCAGGAGACAGCAGCTTGTGCGTTTCGGTGCGTCCATTTCCATCATTGCAACAAAGGAAGTATAGGCGCATACGCGGTCATCCTGTCCGTAAGCGGCTACCATGCTTCTGTCCAGACCGCAGTCACGTGCCTTGCCTGCCGGAACGATCTCAAGCTCTGCTGAAAGGAAATCCTCCTCTTCTACATCGTATTTCTCTTTGAGGATACGGAGAACATTGGATTTGACTGCTTCTTTTTTCTTCTCATCGGTGCTTTCGCTGAGCGGTCTGCTTCCGATCAGGATGTCGAGATTTTCACCTTCGATGACCTCGGCTGCTTTTTTCTGAAGCTGTTTGCCTGCAAGGTGGATCAGAAGGTCTGTGATGTATACGACCGGATCATTTTCATCTTCACCGATGGTAACGTTGACTACGCTGCCGTCTTTTTTTGCGATCACGCCGTGGATCGCGAGTGGAAGAGCTACCCACTGATATTTCTTGACACCGCCATAGTAGTGGGTATCGAGGTATGCAAGGTCTGTGTCTTCATACAGAGGATTCTGTTTTACGTCGAGACGTGGGGAGTCGATGTGTGCGCCGAGGATGTTCATACCTTTTTCCAGCGGTTCCTGGCCTACGTGGAACAGTGCCATGATCTTTTTCATTCCGACTGCATATACTTTATCTCCCGGCTGGATCTTCTCGCCTGCTGCCTGTTTTGCTTCAAGGCTGACATATCCGTTGGCTTCTGCTTCTCTGACAAGTTCCGTCACACATTCACGCTCTGTCTTGCCTGCATCAAGGAATGCGCGGTAATCCTTTGCAAGTTTCTCCATCTCTTTCTCATCCGATTCTCCATAAGAAAGCCATGCGTTTTTTCTTTCCATAATATATAAAACCACCTTTCGATTGATTAATTTACTCCGATATTAACGAATTGCTCCGCTGCAAGCAGCTCCCGCAATTCTGCATATCTCCCACATTATAAATCAAATACTTCCATATTTCTACAATCCTCACAATTCTTAATCAAAAAATAAGAATTCCATTACTTATTTCACAGTTTTCTCAAATTTTTCTTGAAAAATTCGCCTCCGCCGTTACAATAATATTATTCATATTCAAACTACAATTCGTATTTATTTTATGATTATGGAGGTCATCTACATGCAGCAATCCACCGATCTACAGAATCTTCTGCATTCTGTCCACAGAAAGAGTTATCCTGCCTATAAATCTCTGAAGGGCAGTTACCAGTTTGACAATTATATCCTCTCGATCGACCATGTACAGGGGGATCCTTTTGCTTCGCCTTCTCATATCAGTGTACGGATTTCGCACAAAACTGCAGGATTTCCAGGTGAGTATTACAGGGATCATGTTACCCATGTCACTCTGTCTGACTACCTTACCAGACAGTTTGAAAAACAGGTCAGCCACTACACCTTCCGTGCCAAAGGCTCCGGCAAGAGCGGTCTGATCTCGGTGAGCCACTGTGGGCAGGAAATCCTGGAGCGGACCGCCTGCGAGATCACAGAAAAAGGGATCACTGCCCGTTTCTTCATCGGTTTTCCGGCCAACGGAAGAACGATCAACGCCACAGCGCTGGAAAAAATCCTCTTCGACTTTCTCCCGGTCTGCGTGCAGAAAGCTTTCCTTTACAGAAATATCAATCACAAAGAACTGGAACAGACTATTCTTCTCGCCGAAGACCAGACCTATATCCGAAGCCAGCTTGCAGAGCAGAATCTCGTCGCCTTTGTCGCAGACGGCTCCATCCTTCCGAGGGAAAGCGGCATTTCCTCACGCCCGATGAAAGGTTCGATCCCATTTACCTCACCGGAGTCTCTGCGCGTTACCATGAAACTTCCACACAGAGGAAGCATCTCCGGCATGGGGATCCCACAGGGGATCACTCTGATCGTGGGCGGCGGCTACCATGGCAAATCTACGCTTCTGAATGCTCTGGAACTCGGTGTATACAACCATATTTCCGGTGACGGCCGCGAATATGTCATCACAGACGATACCGCGCTGAAACTTCGCTCCGAAGACGGACGTTTTATTAAGGATGTAGATATTTCTCTGTTCATCAATGATCTTCCGAATAAGAAAGACACTCGTTGTTTTTCTACAGAAGACGCCAGTGGAAGCACCTCCCAGGCGGCTGGCATCGTAGAGGGAATGGAAGCCGGAAGCAGAGTTTTCCTGCTGGACGAAGATACGTCTGCCACCAATTTCATGGTACGCGACGCTTTCATGCAGGAAGTCATTGCCAGAGAAAAAGAGCCGATCACCCCATTCCTCGAACGTGCCGAAGATCTCTATAAGAAAGCTGGGATCTCAACGATCCTCGTAGCCGGAAGTTCCGGGGCATTTTTCCACATCGCAGACACGATTATCCAGATGGATTCCTATCATCCTGTGGATATCTCCGAAAAAGTACAGAAATTATGTGGAAAATATCCTCTGAATCCCGTCAAAGCCCCGGAATTCAGATTCCCGGAGAGCCATCGCATCATGCAAAAACAGACACCTGCGGTCCGTTCCCACGGAAGAAACGCCGGCCGACCGGAACAGCTCAAAATAAAAGTGCATGGAAAAGATGGTTTCCTGATCGGAAAACAGGATGTAGATCTCCGCTACGTGGAGCAGCTGATTGATCCGGAGCAGACAGCAGCACTTGGACTGCTTCTCAAATATGCCATCGAAAAGCTTGCCGATGACCGCCGCACTGTCGCAGACATCATTGAAATTCTTTCCGGACAGCTTGAGCAGAACGGACTCTCCTTCCTGTCCGGAAGTTCTTATATTTCCTGTGGCTATGCCATGCCAAGACTCCAGGAAATCTATTCCTGTTTTAATCGTTATCGGAGATAATAAACAACTCAAAAAAGATACCCGGAAATCATACATCATAATTTCCAGGTATCTTTTTTTATTAAAATAAGGGGGTTAATGTAGGATATAACTTTCTAAATCTCTGGTAACATTCTTCATATTTCGCCACTAGTTCTTCTTCCGGCTCAACGGTGTCTACTACGTGAGCCATCTTCTTTCCGATGGTCTCAACATCCAGATATGCTCCGCATCCTACGGCTGCCAGCATGGCTCCGCCCATGGACGGGCCTTCCTCAACTTCAAGGACATCTACTTTAAGGTTCATCACATTTGCGATGATCTTTTTCCAAAGCGGACTCTTCGCACCGCCACCACAGATCTTGGTTCGTTCGATCTTAATGCCGAGTTTTCTTGCTACTTCCAGAGAATCACGAAGTCCGAAAGCCACACCTTCCAGAACAGCCTGTGTCATGTCAGCTCTTGTGGTGTCCATGGACATTCCAAAGAACACACCTCTTGCGTCCGGATTGTTGTGCGGTGACCGCTCTCCCATCAGGTACGGAAGGAAGAATACATGATTTTCACCAAGCTTCTCGATCGGAGCCTGTTCTGCTGCAAAATCCTTGGTCTGAAGGATTTCTTCTGCCCACCATTTGTTGCAGGATGCCGCACTTAACATACAGCCCATCAGATGATAGCTTCCATCTGCATGGCAGAAAGAATGCAGTGCGTTATTCTCATCAACGCCGAAGTTCTTGCTGGAGATAAAAATGGTTCCTGACGTTCCAAGAGAAATATTGCACTGTCCGTCACCAACGGTTCCTGTTCCGACCGCAGCTGCTGCATTATCTCCGGCACCTGCCACAACTTTGACATCAGCAGAAAATCCGAGTTCCGCTGCCACTTCCGGCTTCAGCGTTCCGACCACTTCCCAGCTCTCATACAGTTTCGGAAGCTGTTCTTCTCTTACGTCGCAAATCTCCATCATTTTCCTGGACCAGCAGCGGTTCTTTACATCAAGAAGGAGCATACCGGATGCATCAGAAACATCTGTGCAGAAAGATCCGGAAAGTCTGTAAGCAAGATAGTCTTTCGGAAGCATGATCTTGGCAATTTTTGCAAATTTCTCCGGCTCATTTTTCTTCATCCACAGGATCTTCGGAGCTGTAAAACCTGCAAAAGCAATGTTTGCTGTATATGCAGACAGTTTCTCTTTACCGATCTCGTTGTTGAGATATTCTGTTTCTTTCTGGGAACGTCCATCATTCCAGAGGATTGCTGGGCGAATGACCTTGTCATTCTCATCCAGCGTTACCAGTCCATGCATCTGTCCCCCGAAGCCAATTCCAGCAACCTTGGAACGATCAATCCCCTCTGTCAGTTCTTTCATTCCCTCTACGCTCTGCGTAAACCAATCCTCCGGATTCTGTTCTGACCAGCCCGGATGCGGAAAAAATAATGGATATTCTTTTGATACTGTTTTCAGTATCGTTCCATTTTCATCCATTGCCAATAATTTGACAGCAGATGTTCCTAAATCAATACCAATATAAATCATAGATTATTTTACCTTTATAACTGCTTTAACAAGGTCTGTCTTGTTATTTACAGCTTCATCATATGCGTCTTTAATATGATCCAGATCAAATTCATGTGTTACAATATTCTTAACATCAATTGCTCCACTTGCAACTGCTGCAATTGCTTTTGGATAAATATTCTTATAACGGAACACAGATTTAATTGTTGCTTCCTTGTCCATAATCTGAGCAAAATTATAATTGATTTCTTCTTTTGAGGAAATTCCAACTAATGTAATTGTTCCCCCTCTTCTGACAATAAATGGAGTCTGTGCAATAGTCACAGGTGATCCGGCAGTCTCAAATACTACATCTGCACCTCTTCCACCTGTCAGTTCTTTGATTTTTTCAAGAGCATCTTCCTTTCCACTGTTAATCACAGCTGTTGCTCCAAGTTCCATGGCTTTATCCAGACGAGCCTGAACAAGATCTGCTACAATGATCTGACCTGCACCATGTGCTTTGCATGCCAACAGGGTTACAAGACCAATACATCCAGAACCAAGGATTACAACTGTATCTCCAGTTCCTACATTTCCCTGCTCAGCTGCATAAAATCCTACTGACAATGGCTCAATCAGTGCACCTTCTTTTGTAGATACATTTTCTGGAAGTTTAAAACACATATCTTCTGGAAAAGCGATAAATTCTTCATTACATCCCTGAACTGGAGGAGTTGCAAGAAATACAACATCTGGACATAAATTATAATGTCCTGATTTACAGAATTCGCATTTACCACAAGTAATTCCCGGTTCCAGAGCAACGCGATCTCCGACTTTAAGATTTTCCACATCTTTACCCACTTCAACGATCGTACCTGCACACTCATGTCCTAACATGAAATCCTCTGAAAGATCCACTTTGTATGCGCCACAGCATCCATTATGATAATAGTGTACATCTGATCCACAAATTCCAACATATTCTAATGATACAAGAACCTCTTTGTCTTTAATCTGAGGAACAGGAATCTCTTTAATTACCATATTATCTGTGCCTCTCATAACAGCACTTTTCTGTAACATCTTCATTGTAACTTCCCCTTTCTTTCTTAGAGTAATTGCCCGATATGTTCTGGCATACCGGGCAACACTTAATAACCTAATTATTCTTCAGCTGCTTTCACATCATCTTCGGTAAGTTCACCATTATCAATATAGATCTGAATGTAATCATCTACGTTATCTGCATTGATTTCCGGAGCATCTACATAATCATTTACATCTGTTACTTCCATTTCACCATTAACAACTTTTTCTGCATACTCCAGATTCTTCTCAGCAACGTCTGCTGCTGACTGTAATGCTGTAGAAGTAAGAAGTCCTTCTTTGATCAGGAGACATCCCTGTGCTGTTCCATCAACACCATATGCCAGAAAATTCGCTGTTCCATCTTCATTGAAATAATCTTTATTTTCTCTGATTGCTTCAATCGCACCTGCTGCCATGTTATCGTTCATAGAAATGATAGCATCAATATGAGTTCCCGCCTGTACCCAGGATTCCATCAATGTAAGTGCTTCATCACTGTTCCAGTTTGCAAAATCTTCATAAAGAATATTTACATCTGTACGTTTGCTGAAGAAGTACTCATCCCATGCTTCACGTCTTTTATCTGCATGATAATTTCCGGAAGGTCCTTTCAATACAACAACATTTGCATTTTCAGGAACTTCATCTACAGCTCTTGTTGCACTGACTTTTGCCTGCTCGATTGGATCTGCATCAACAGTACCCGTTCCTGCCATAACAGAAGTATCATCTCCACCATCCAGATCATTCTGATGTGTAGTCGGATTTGTTGTGATAACCGGAATTCCTGCATCTACAAGCTGCTGCACATACGGAGCCTGAGCACCATTGTTATTTGACTGTACAATAACAAGATCATACTGTTTTGTAATACAATCTTCCAGCAGACCGTTTTCTTTATTATCATCGCCCTCGCCACTTACACAGGTAAGTTCAATATCATCATACTTTTCTGCCTGCTTTTTCATTTCAGTTGTAAGCCATGCCGCAAAGGTATCTGAACTTGCTCTTGCAACAAAACATACTCTCTTTGCATCTGCTGCACTGACACTCATCGCCGGTACCATAGACACTGCCATAACACTTGCCAATAAAATTGCTCCGATTTTTTTTGCTTTCATAAATTACTTCCTCCTTAATAAAATGTGATTTACTTATACTGTCACTTCCTCGACAGAATAGTTTCTCTTTTACGCCTGTTTATTCCCCTCTTCTTTAACAATGATCACTTTTCTTGATTTTTTAGATTTGCTTACCACATCAAATGCTACTGCAAGAACAATAATTGCACCTTCAATAATCTGCTGAATATAAGAGTTAACACCCAGAAGATTCATAACATTTTCCAGAAAACCAATGATAAATGCTCCGGCTATTGTTCCACTTACTGTACCAATACCGCCTGTAAAAGAAGTACCGCCAACGATTGCTGCTGTCAGACCTGTCATTTCATATCCAATTGCACCGTTAGGAAGACCTGCATTATTTCTTGCCATAAAAATCATTCCTGCAAGTCCTGTCATAATACCATTTAATATGTAAGATTTATAAATATTTTTCTTTGCATTAATACCACTCGCTTCTGCTGCCGCACGACTTCCACCGATTGCATATAGTGCACGTCCATATCGTGTATTATTGACCAGATACCAGACAACAATTGTTATAAGTATCACCAGAATTACTGGCACTGGCACCGGACCTACCATTCCCTGTCCGATCTTAACAAAATTTCCTAACTGAAGAATATTCTGTCCACCGGTAAAATAAAGAGCAAGTCCTCTGGCTGCCTGCTGCATACCAAGCGTCGCAATGAATGCCGGCACATTAAACTCCGCAATGAAAAATGCATTGACAAGATTACATCCCACACCAGTTGCTACTGCTACGATAAGTGCAAGTAAAATAGAGTTTGTCGCTTTGTAAACAGATACAGAATAAACACCTGCCAATGCAAGTACAGAACCAACCGACAGATCAAGAAATCCACTGATAATCAGAAGCATTTCACCATATGCAATCAGAATTCCGACGCATAACTGCCTTGTAACATTGATCAGGTTGCTGTACTGAAGGAAATATGGACTGATAATGCTACATGCCACAAACAATACGATCAGTACAATATAAATACTAAATTTTTGTAAGTTATTTATTTTTTTTGTTTTCATTCTCTTTACCCTCCGCACATTCAACCGTTCTTTAAGCCAGTTGCGTATCTCATAATTACTTCCTGAGAGAATTCCTCTCTGTTGATACATCCGCTTATTTTACCCTGGCACATGATATAGATTCTGTCACACATTCCAATCAGTTCCGGAAGCTCTGAGGATACCATGATGACCGCTTTGCCTTCCTTTACAATATCTGTAATCAGTTTATAGATTTCAAATTTTGCTCCGACATCGATACCTCTTGTCGGCTCATCCAGGATCATAATATCTGGCTCACACAAAAGCCATCTTGCTAAAAGTACTTTCTGCTGATTTCCTCCGGAAAGTGTGGAAATAGCGGTATCAAGAGTCGGTGTCTTTACATGCATCTTCTCGAAGCTTTCTTTTACACTCTGTTTTTCTTTTGCCTTATGCGTATAACCCTTATAGATAATTCTTTCCAGACTGGCAAGACTGGCGTTTTCCATAACACTCCTGACAGGAATAATTCCGTCATCTCGTCTGCTCTCAGAAAGCATGACCATCTTCTGTTGAATACTGTCATGAGGACATTTAATCTTTGCCTCTTTTCCATTAATGAAAACCTGACCTGAATCATGAGGATCCAAACCAAAAATCGCTCTCATAGTCTCTGTTCTTCCAGCTCCGACCAATCCGGCAAAACCAACAATCTCACCTTTCGCAACATGGAAATTTATATCTTCAAAGAGATCTTTCTGAGAAAAACCCTTTATCTCAAGAGCTTTGTCTCCAATCGGAACTGTTTCTTTCGGATATACATTATCCAGTTTTCGTCCAACCATTCTGGCAATGACCGTATCAAGATCAAGATCTTCCGCTCTGTCTGTTGAAACTACAGCACCATCTCTTAAGACTGTAATGTCATCTGCGATTCGGAAAACTTCCTCCATCTTATGTGAGATATAAATAATTGAAATACCCTGTGCTTTCAGTTCTTCTATCTTACGGAAAAGATTTTCAACCTCACGATCTGTAATGGAAGATGTCGGCTCATCCATAATAATAACCTGTGCATTATTTGTAACTGCTTTGATAATCTCAAGCATCTGAATATCCGATACTGTCAGAGTTTTCAGTTTCTGTGTTGGTTCATATGGAAGATTCTCATCTTTAAGAAACTGTCTGGCATCCCGTCTTATTTTTCTCCAGTCTACTTTTCCGAATCTGTTAACTGGAAGCCGCCCCAAAAAAAGATTCTCCTCTACAGAAAGTTCCGGCACATAATTTAATTCCTGTGCTACCATGGAAATTCCCATTTCCATAGCCTGTATAGGATTCTTGATTGTTACTGGTTTTTCATCAAGATATATCTGACCCTTATCTGCCTGATACAATCCCATGATAATTTTCATCAGTGTAGATTTTCCGGCTCCATTTTCACCACAAAGCGCATGAACGGTTCCTTTTCTTACTGCAAAATCAATTCCGCTCAATGCTTTTACGCCAGGAAAGGATTTCTCTACTCCGCTGACCCGCATCTTGATTTCGTCCATTACTTCACCGCCTTTTTAATTTGCTTGACCTGCTTTCTATTTAAGAGTATATTCCTGTGTTTTACTTATGTCAATACTTTTATGTAAGTTTGTAGAATATATAACAAATTATAATTATTTTTTGTGCATTTTTTATATTTAAGCCTGTTTCGTCTTATGTATTGACATTTTTTTCACATTATTTACATCAATGTTTTAACAAAAGTTTTTATTTATCCTCTAGTATTCACTCAACAAAAATGCTATTATATGCATATAAGCAATATATTTTTTATATATTCTGCATAAAAGGAGGCCAACCTAATGGAAGAGTATCTTAATAAATCTAAAATATCCGGAGACATTTTCAGATTTCTATACTTAAATAAACAGAGTTCCCGACAGGAAATTGCACAATCTCTCGGCATCAGCCTTCCTACAACTACCCGTAACCTTAATGCACTGCAGGAATCTGGTTTTATTGAAAATGCCGGAGAATTCCAATCCACCGGAGGGCGAAAAGCAATTAGATATCAATGTGTCGCAAATTCCAGATATGCGATTGGTATTGATATCACTCGAAATCATCTTTCTATCGTATTGATTGATCTTGCTTTAAATATCATTGATAATACAAGACTTCGAATTCCATTCCACGAAAGTCACGACTACTTTTGCATTCTGAAACAGGAATTCGAAAAAATTGTTTCGAAGAACATACCTGACCGTTCTAAATTACTTGGAGTTGGCATTGCTCTTCCAGTCATCATAGGCGAAGATCATAAGACTGTAACATACGCAACCGTAATCCCTCTGTCTTTAAACATTTACAATTTCTTCAGCGACTATATACATGAACCGTTTTTATTCTTCAATGATGCAAACTCTGCCGGCCTGGCAGAAAGCTGGAAAGGAGATTATAAAGATGCTGTGGCATATCTTTCTCTAAGCAGTAGTATTGGTGGTGCATATATGAATAATAAAATGATCTACGGAGGTTCCAATAACAGAGGCGGTGAATTCGGTCATATGACAATCATACCTCATGGAAAGCGCTGTTACTGCGGTAGATATGGATGTCTGGATGCTTACTGTACTGCCAATGTACTAACTGATTTCACAGAAGGAAATTTAAAAGAATTTTTTGATATTTTAAAATCAGGAACTAACCGAGGAATTCAGAATATATTTGAAGATTATACAGATTATCTGGCAATCGCCGTAAATAATCTTCGAATGTGCTTTGACTGCGATGTTATACTGGGAGGAAATGTTGGTGCCTATATGGCAGATTATATCGAGGATTTTCGTGAAAAAGCATCAAAGTTAAATCCTTTCGAGAGAGATGGCAGCTATATCCGCGTATGCCATTATCGCACAGAAGCTGCTGCCGTAGGTGCTGCTATTTATTATATTGACCAGTTCATTCAAAATTTCTAATCTTTAAAACCTATAAATCAATCGGATAACAGAAAACTGCCGCCATCCCGGTGAATCTTACCAGATGGCGGCAGTTTAAAGTTCTGTTTTATTTTTAGGGAAAGGAAAGAGTTCCGGCAACTCTCCCGGCATTGAAGTGTTACCGGAGGTCTTAAAAGGCTTTTCCTTTAAGACAATTACATCTTACAATATAAATGTGAGGAGTTTTTGTCCTTTTTCTAATAAATTTATAAAATTTCTAACATAATTATAAATTTCAGGCTTTTCTTTTGTCTAATTTTCTGGAAAGCATCATGCCAAGTCCCTGAAGAATCTGTACAAGAACGACAAGGATCACGATCGTAACCAGCATGATGTCTGTCTGATAACGATAATATCCATAACGGATCGCGATATCACCGAGACCACCACCGCCGACAGTTCCTGCCATAGCAGAATATCCGAGGATCGTTCCGACTGCAATGGTAACTCCTACGAGGAGGGAAGTTCTTGCCTCTGCGAGAAGGACTTTCCAGATGATCGTTCCTGTTCCTGCGCCCATGCTGACTGCTGCCTCGATCACACCCGGCTCAACTTCTTTGAGGGAAGATTCTACCATACGTGCAATGAACGGTGCTGCAGCGATCACCAACGGAACGATCGTTGCGCTAGAACCGTAACTCTGACCCACGATCAGCTTGGTGAGCGGGATCACCAGGATCAGAAGGATCAGGAATGGAATACTTCTGAGGATGTTTACGATCACATCCAGAACTTTATATAATGGTGCATTTGGACGGATACCTTCTTTGTCTGTAACTGCAAGCAGGATTCCAAGAGGAAGCCCCAGAACATATCCGAAAAATGTGGAGACAAGCGTCATATATAACGTATCTCTTGTGCCTTCCAACAGCATCGTAATCGTTGCATTATCCCACATCTGAGCTCACCTCCTCTACGCCCATGTTAGTATCTCTGAGGTACTGGATCATCTTATTCGCCACTTCCTCGATCTCAGGAAGCTGCAGGATCATCTCTCCCTGTGCCTGTCCATTAATGTTCTTGGTATCAGCATACAGAATGTTGACCGGTGTCCGGTAAGTAAGGACCAGGTTTGCAATCACCGGCTCGAAGGAAGATTTCTCCTGGAACGTTACACGTATCAGACGTTTGCCCTTCATTTCCTGGATCTGGGTCCTTCCGCTGAATACCAGCTTTTTGGCTTCATCTGTCTTTGGATTGCGGAAAAGTTCTTCCACAGTTCCGGTTTCTACGAGAGCTCCTCGTTCCAGAACTGCTACCTTGTCGCAGATCTCCTGTACGACACTCATTTCATGTGTGATGACAACTACAGTGATCCCATAATCCCTGTTGATCTCTTTGATCAGTTCCAGGATCGCCTTGGTCGTCTGCGGGTCCAGTGCACTGGTCGCCTCGTCACAGAGAAGGATCTGCGGATCACTTGCCAGCACTCTCGCGATCGCAACTCTCTGCTTCTGTCCACCGGAAAGCTGTGATGGATAAGAAAGTGCTTTCTCCTCAAGTCCTACGATCTTGAGATATTCCAGAGCTTTCTTACGTGCCTCTGCCTTCTTAATCCCGGCGATCTCCATTGGAAAACAGACGTTATCCAGTGCTGTTCTCTGCATGAGCAGATTGAAATGCTGGAAGATCATTCCTATCTTCTGACGCTCTTTACGGAGCTCTTTTTCTGAGAGCTCCGTAAGATTTTTGCCATTGACTCTGACTGTTCCTGATGTTGGTCTTTCCAAAAGGTTCAGACATCGTACCAGAGTACTCTTGCCTGCACCGGAGAGACCGATGATGCCGAAGATCTCTCCTTTTTCGATGGAAAAACTGATGTTTTTAGCTGCCTCTACCGTTCCACCTTTGGTGTTGAAACGCTTGCAGAGGTTCTCTACCTGTATCATCGGTTCCATTTAGATCATTTCCCCCCTGTCCCTTAATGAACATCCTGAACTTAAATTATTCTGCTTCTTCAGCTGCTGCTTCTGTTGTTTCAGCGTCTGCATCTGCAGTTTCATCTTTAGCTTCGTCTGCTGCTTCTTCTGTGTCATCTGCAGAATCTTCGAATGGAACAACTGCTCCGTCGTATTTCTCGTTGATGAAGTCTTTGATCTCGTCAGATTTCAGAGTATCTACCAGAGCTTTGATCGCTTCGCTGTCTTCGTTTCCTTCTTTGACTGCGATTACGTTTACATAAGTTTTTGCCGCTTCAGAATCAGAAGTTTCGTGTGCAATGGAGTCGTTGGATACGGAATATCCGGCCTGCAGTGCGTAGTTACCATTTAATACAACGAATGCAACTTCATCTTTGACACGGGAAACCTGTGCAGCTTCCAGCTCTTCGATCTTGATGTTCTTCGGGTTTTCTTCGATATCTTTGACAGTTGCCTCAAGTCCTGCTCCGTCTTTCAGAGTGATCACTCCATTGTCCTGGAGAAGAAGAAGTGCTCTTGCTTCGTTTGTTGTATCGTTCGGAACTGCGATGGTGTCGCCGTCTTCCAGATCATCAAGAGTTTCTTTTGTTCCTGGATAGATTCCGAATGGCTCGTAGTGGATTCCGCCGGCATTTACAAGGTGTGTTCCCTGCTCTTCGTTGAAGTTATCAAGATATGGGATATGCTGGAAGTAGTTTGCATCGAAATCTCCGCTCTCTACTACAAGGTTTGGCTGTACATAGTCATCAAATACAGTAACTTCCAGATCCCATCCCTCTGCCTCAAGGAGCGGTTTTGCTTCTTCAAGGATCTCTGCGTGTGGTGTTGCGGAAGCTGCTACTTTGATGGTTCCTTTCTCTGCGTCAGCGCTTACGATCACGCCGTTTGCTGTGAGTGCTCCGATTGCCAGTGCTGCTGTAAGTGATAATGTGATGATCTTTTTTGCTTTCATAGTTCTTTCCCTCTCTTATTCCTTTTATTTTTGATTTTTTTGTTTATTCTTTATTAAGTTGTAAGTGGCTGCGACCTCCTGCATGTGTCTATCCGTTCCCGGAACTCTTATTCATAAAAAAATAACAGGAAGTCCTCTGGATCCTCCCTGTTCATGCAATCTGTCCGGCATTAAAAAATGCTTTATTTACATCTCGGTATCTGTCATCTCTTATACGTGGTCGGCAGATATCTCAGGAAGTATCCGATACATAGAAGTACAGCAAAACATAGACATGCACATGTCCATACACATCTCCTGATCCATCATACACATGACTTCTCTCTGAACTGCATTTCCTGTAAACATGATTCTTCCTCCTTTTTACTTATTTTAGATAAATTTCTTCCGGAAAATGTATTACCTATTTCTCCGATAGGTTGAATATAACATGTCTCATTCACAATGTCAACACATTTTTTATTTTTTTCCCGGAGCGCGTCTCCTCATTGCTTGACACTGATTTCTTATAATGATACCATAAATTAAATCACTCTACAATCCAATCTACAATCAACAGGAGAAAAATTTATGAATAAAAAAGCGATCATTGCCATGAGCGGCGGTGTTGATTCCAGTGTTGCAGCCTATCTGATGGTTCAGCAGGGCTACGACTGCGCCGGTGCCACTCTGAAGCTTTATGATAATCCACAGTGCAGCTATCCTGGACACCGGGCATGCTGTACTCCTTCCGATACAGAGGATGCTAGAAGTGTTGCCGCACGTCTCGGCATGCTTTATTACGTATTTCCCATGCAGGAGAAATTCCACGAAAGCGTCATCGATAAGTTCGCAGATACTTATCTTCACGGAGGCACACCGAACCCGTGTATCGACTGTAACCGTTTTCTGAAATTCTCCGCCCTTCTCGATAAGGCAAGAGAACTTGGCTGTGAATATATCGCAAGCGGTCACTATGCACGCAGAGAGCAGGATCCGGAGACAGGACGTTTTATCCTCAGGAAAGGACTCGACCCGACCAAGGATCAGAGCTATGTGCTCTACGCCATGACTCAGGATCAGCTTGCCCACACACTCTTCCCGCTCGGCACCTACACCAAGAAAGAAATCCGTCAGATCGCGCAGGAGCAGGGCTTCATCAATGCTGACAAACCGGACAGCCAGGATATCTGCTTCGTTCCGGACGGTGACTATGCGTCCTTCATCGAACAGTACACCGGACAGGCTTCCGAACCTGGCGACTTCGTTGACAAAGAAGGTAAAGTCCTCGGCAAGCACAAAGGCCAGATCCACTACACTATCGGTCAGCGCCGTGGTCTCGGTATTTCCGCACCGGAATCCCTCTATGTCTGCGGCAAATCCCTGGATACCAATAAGGTCATCCTCGGAGGTAAGGATGACCTTATGAGTAATTACTGCTATATCAACGATATCAATCTGATCCCATGGGATCATCTGGACAAACCGATCCAGTGCAAAGTCAAGACACGCTACCGTCAGCCGGAACAGCCAGCAACTGTTGAGCAGCTTGGAGACGATCTCATCAAGATCACCTTCCAGGAGCCGCAGAGAGCTGTCACACCTGGACAGGCTGCCGTTCTCTACGACGGAGATATGGTACTTGGCGGAGGAACGATCCTCAGCGAAGAAGCCGCAGCAAAAGCAGTCGCTTCCACCAATTAATTTCAGCCCATCTGTACGATCACATGATATTCTTTTTTACCGGGGATCAGAGGAATCTGGTTTCCGGTAATTTTTTGTCCATCCAGTTCGATCCATCTGACACCTTTCTGGACACCCGTCGGTTTATGGATCTCAATATGATATTCCGCTCCCCGTAAATGGCGTTCTACCGTAAAATCACCAAAACTTCCAGGCAGACACGGATCTACCGTAAGTCCGTCATACTCTGGCTGGATTCCGAGAAGTGCCTGCGACAGATTCACAAACGTCCACGCTGCGGTCCCTGTCAGCCAGCTGTTTTTTGCCTCGCCAAACCGCGGTGCATCTGCTCCTGCCACCATCTGTGAATATACATATGGTTCCGTTCTGTGGATGTCGCTGATCTCCTCGATGCAGGACGGACAGATCTTGCGGTAAATTTCAAATGCGCGGTCTCCTCTTCCGATCAGTGGAAGTCTGTGCGGTCCGAGATGTGTCACAGTAAACTGGAAAGACCGGTTCAGATGCTCAAACAGAGGCTCTTCGGTTCCCTTTTTGCAGTCAAACGGCACTGGCTCATCCAGGATCTCATAATCACCCGTCTCTTTGATGTATGCCGCCACTGCCGCGATCAGCCACAGCGGGTCATCGTTAAATCCACTTCCAATATCCGCATTTCCCTGCCTGGTCAGCGGCTGGTACTGATGATATGCACTTCCATCCTCAAACTGTGTGGATGCAATATCAAGGATCCTCTCCCTCGCCCGCTCCGGGATCAGATGCACAAATCCCAGAAGATCCTGACAGGAATCACGGAATCCCATTCCACGTCCCGTTCCAGATTCATAATAGGATGCCGACCTTGACATATTGAACGTTACCATGCACTGATACTGATTCCAGATATTTGCCATGCGGTTAATATGCTCATTTCCACTGGAAACGCAGAAGCGTGCAAGCAGTGTTTCCCAGTAATCCTGAAGTGCCGCAAATGCCTCCATTGCTTTCGTATTGAACCTCTCAATCAGGGCTTTTGCCGGAGCCTTGTTGATGATGGGATTTGTTCCGCAGATCCTGGTTTCCCTGCTCCTCGGTGCATGGTTTTCCAACCCTAGCCTCTGTCTTAAGGGACAGAGATTTTTTAAGACTGTGATTTACCTTCCGAACCTTATCATGGCATCTGCCTTTGCAATGTTGTTTTTTACCTTATTTGCAGACGGCGGTCCGATCAATGCCATGCTGGTCCATGCGGGGATCCTGAAACAGGCATATTCTTTTTTCAGCCACAAATGGAGTGCCCGGACGCTTGTTGCACTGCTGAACTTCCTGATGTGGTTCGGTAATACAACGATCCTTTTGATGGCAGGCATGATGGGCATTGACCCGTCACTCTATGAGGCTGCAGAAGTGGACGGTGCGACATCCTCCCAGATTTTTATAAGGATCACTCTCCCGCTTCTCCGCCCGATCCTGATCTACGTCCTGATCTACGTTATGATCACATCCCTGATCGGCGGCATGCAGATGTTTGACGTACCACAGCTCCTTACAAACGTAACCGGTGATCCGATGCGTTCCACCATGACACTGATCATGTCCCTGAACAAGCATCTGTTCAGCAAGAACTACGGCATGGGCGGTGCACTGTCCGTATTCCTGTTTGTCATCACAGGGCTTCTGAGCCTGATCGTATTCCGTTTCAACAAGTTAAACGATGACCGGAGGTGAGAAGAATGAAGAAAAAAGATCCAAAGACCCAAAAAGGAATGAGCCTGAAAAGACAGCGTATCCTCGCCTATGTAGCACTGGTTATCCTCTCTTTCTTCTGCCTTTTCTGGTTTTATGTACTGTTTATCAACGCAACCAGATCAAACGGAGCCCTCAAAAAAGGTTTCACGGCGATCCCGGAGGGGCACCTTCTTGAAAACTGGAAAAACCTTCTTGCAGGAACACTTCCTGTACTGATCGCACAGCTTCGAAGTGCAGATTTCCTGAAGTTTGATATGGGACAGGTTTATGTGATGATCGCATTTTCCATCTTCCCGGTTATCATCGTGTACATCCTGCTTTCCCGGTTTATCGTATCAGGCGTTGCGCTTGGCGGTGTAAAGGGGTAAAACAGCGCACTCTCAGCGTGAACTACTCGGCAACAAGTTACCAGAGCATCTGAAATCTGGCGGGATACCGCC
>ERZ827108.1456-NODE-1456-length-31367-cov-7.937436_pt1 | contig 31367 bp, 37 predicted proteins | sample MGYA00519921_ERZ827108 | MGnify/ENA primary metagenome ERZ827108 (study PRJEB31778, sample SAMEA3449258) | human gut metagenome | biome: human gut; feature: human-associated habitat; material: faeces | place: United Kingdom | collected 2010/2012 ...
CAGGCCCTTAAACATATAGTCCACCGCGTTCTGGAAGTTTTCATCGTCCTCCTTGACCTCCATGCCGGAAATCATATCCACAAGGGTATTGATGCTCCGATCCTCGGCGGGGGCCTCAAAAATGATATAGGCGATGAGGGCGCAGTATAAAAGGGTTTCCGCCTTTGTCCAGAACGGATCGCCCTCCTTGCCCTCGCCCTTTGTGTTTGCTATGAGGGTATCGACAAACTTTAAGATGTCGGCCTCGTTGCGGATATACGCCAGAGGGTTATAGTGCATGGATTTTGAAAAATCAATACTGTTAAAAACCTTGATTTTATACCCCCGGCGTTGCAGGAAACGGCCCACCTGGGAGAGCACCCCGCCTTTGGGATCGACCACCACGAAGCTGCATCCGCCTTTTTTGTCCGCGCTTGCCTGTAAAATCTGCGGCGTGAGCCAAAACCGGGTCTTGCCGGAGCCGGACGAGCCGATGACACAGGCGTTTAGGTTGCGGGCGTTGGCCGGATTTTTGGGCCGGGTGTTCATGGTGAGAAACTCCGTCCCGGTGAGAATGATGTTATTTTCAAACTTTGGATCGACAAAAGGGGCTATATCTTTAGGCCCGCCCCAACGGGCTGATCCGTATTCTTCATCCCGCCTGTACTTTTTGGCCTTTTTGCTTTTGAAGTAGATCAGCAGGCGGAAGCCCACCGCGCCCACAATGCCGATGAGCCAATCGAGGGGATCAAGCCCCGGCGCGAAGTCGGCAAAGGCTGGGCCCACCGTCTGCCCCAGGCCCATGAGCTTATGGGGCAAATCCGCGCCCTCGGCCAGCCGGTAGGCTGTCCCCAGCTTCAGACAGGCCCAGCCGATGAACAGGTACGGGATGTTTGGAATGAGATATTTTTTAATGCTATCTGTCCTCATGCGCCGCCTCCCTTGCACGTTCTTTTTTGTGGGACGGCTGGCGGGCCAGCAGATCGGCGGCCTCCTTGAGCTGTTCCCGGATCGGTGCTTTTGTAGACTTTGTGCGCTTTAGCAGGCGTTTGGAATACTCCGAAAAACAGGCGGTAATCGCGTCCGCCTGCCCGGACTTGAAAAAAAGCAGGTGCTTATCCGGCGCTACCTTATAAAAGGCATAGTCAACATTCCATTTCCGGGCCACCCGGTCAAAGAGCTTTGGGGCCTCCACTTCAATGCTGTTTGTGGCGGCTCCTTGCCCCATGAGCTGGCCCACCGTCTGCCTGCCGTGGGGCGATTGCTTTGCCCGGTGCGCTTTTGTGATTTTCCTCCCCACCGCCTGGAGCACATACGCCAGCCCCCGCGCCGTGAGCTTGCCTGCCTTGATAGATACCGCTATGGTGCGTCTGGAAACGTCCTCGTCTGTCAGCCTGATCCCTCCTTTCTATGGAAAAAGGCACCTCTGGACAAAGTGTCCAGAAGTGCCGCTATCGGTCTGTATGGCCTTGCTCCGGGCGGGGCCGTTCCGCCGCCTGGGGAAAACGGTCAATGACTTCTTTATAGGCCGCCATCTGCTCCCGGATAGAGAGCTGCGGGTAAGCAAAAACCTTGTGCTCGTCGGGAATGTCCTCCCGCCCGTGATAATGCTCCACAAATTGACTTCCACTGCCTACCACATAGCCCCCGTGGGAAAAGCCGCCGTCCTCATTGATCCGCATATCCCGTCCATACGCCTTATAATCGAAATAGTCCAGCAGATGATCGGGAATATCAATAGCCTCCATATCCTCCACATAGATGCGGCCCAGGGTTTCATCGTCCTCCACACCGGGATAAAATTCGTAGGCGTCCAGGTTTTCCACAAGGTTGATAAGGTCGGCCACGCTGGAGGTGTGTTCGCCGCAGTCAATCACCGCCTCAAACTTCTCCAAATCGCTTTTGTCCAGTTCAGAGAGCAGATGGGCCAGATGGTTGAGCTCGTCAATGCTTTCATATTCCCCCAGGCAGGCGTTGAGTTCCGGCAGTCTGCCGTCATAGTCGGCAATAAAAATTTCCTCATACCGGATATTGTCAATGCCGATCCGTTTCAGCGCCGCCTGTACTTCCTCTTTGGTAGTGGGGAATTTCAAGAGCGTGCTGGCAAGCTCCCCCTCATTGTATTTCCCCAGGTTGGTGACATACGCCTCAAGGATAGGCTGTTCCTGTTCCAGTCCAATCACCTCCTCTGGACAAAGTGTCCATAAGTTACCGGGCCTCCCGGCTTACGGCGGGGGCCGCCCGTTCCTTGCTTTCCTGGGCCTTTGCCAGCTTTGCACATTCCTCCATTGTCTGCCGGATCGGGGGCCGGGCCGCCTGCTCCAAGTGTTCCAGGCGTTTGAGCGCCCCAGCCGTCCGGCTCTGCATCGCGCACATCAGCCGCCGATCCTGCCGAAAGGGGAGCGAGAGCCCACGGGCCAGAGCGCCGGGCCCCTTTGGATCGTCCAGGGCCTCCCGGCCCTGCACCGCCCGGACAATGTTTTTCAAGTGCCGCCCGGCCTCGTGGTATTCCTTGCTAGCCGCCTCGATGATGGATAGCGCCCTATCGTCAAAGGCAATATTTTTTTCCAGTTCCCGGCTGATCCCCTCCAAGGCGGGCCGGATATGCAGAAACTCCGCCGTATGCGCCAGGGCCGACACGCCGCGCTCCCGAAAGGCCGCCAGCGTCTTTTTACAGCCCTCTACAACTTTTTCTTTCAAGCTGTCCAGCCGTTCCCGCAAGCCATTTGTGACCTTTTCAAGCCCCTCCACCGTCTTTTGGAGGGCCCGCTTCACCGGGCTTTCCCTGGCCTGGGCCAGCTCCTGCCGCATCACAGCCAGCTCCTCCAATGCGGAATTGAGCTGTTGTTCCAGCCCCGCGATCTGCTGGCACATAGCCAGCAAATCCTCCCGGCCAGGGGAATTGTGCTGTTTCATCACTTCCAGGAGCTCCCGGACAGCGGGCTCCTCCATCAGCGGGACACTCCGGGGATGTTTCCGCTTAGACATTGTGGCGGCCCTGGCCCTTGACCGTCAAAATCCCCTCCAGGGTGGTGGACGTGATCCCCAGCCGCTGGGCCACCGCAATATCATTTTTTACCGCTTCATTGATATAGCTCCCGCACACTACCAGCACATGGGAGCGGCGGAGCAGGTCACGGCCCATGTCAATGCCGCTTTTATGCTCCTCCGGCACCGCGTCATTGAGGAACAAGGGAAGATACATGGCCGGGCAGATAGGCGAGAAGCCCGCCTCATAGACCAAACGGCAGTAGTTCGCCGCCTGTTCTGTCTTTTCACAGTCATCGCCGCGCCAAGCGGCGGTAATATACGCAAGTGGGCGTTTCATAGTCAAAACCTCCGTTTCCTTATTCATAATGGGTAGGGTCAACCCTATCCCCCCGCCCTTTCCCTATCCAGGGAAAGGGGGCGGCTCTGGAGGATATATGCCCCCGCCGCCTTGCCGGGAATAGCACAGCCGGGGCAGGCCGTAAAGGGCAAGCCGCCGCAAGCGGCGGGCGTTCCGCCCCTTGACGGCCCGCTCCCGGCTGTACGAAAAAAGTACCTGGCGACGGGGGATATATCACCGCAGAGCCCATCCCAAGCGCGGGGCACGCACCTCTGGACAAAGTGTCCAGAAGCGGGGGCCCGGTTACTTTTCGAGCTCGTTCTTTTTCTCCGGCTTTGCCAGCTCCGGGGGCTGTTTCTCTTTCCACTCGTCCAGCAAAGTCATAATCTGTTCTTTCATTTTGGCAGGAGTGACCTCCTTGCCGAAATACTTTGACAGTTCCGCCATTGAAATAATCACGCCGCGCTCCTCCTTTTTTTCTTCACTTAAAATACCATCGATCACATCACCGTTGAGCAGACCCTCCTTATCGAGCTCCCGGAGCTTTTTTGCCTGGGCCACGGAGGGGGAAGCCTGCTCCCCGTCAATGGACACAGCGATCAGCCGCTGGTTTTCCGGCTTGATATACGAAATTTCCACAGCGGGCATAAAGCCCATGCTTTTCGCGTCCACCTTATCCAGAAGCTCCGGGACGAGGTGGTTAAGCCGGATATAGCGGAGCACCTTTTTATAGTTCATGTCGTGCTCCTTGCCGACAATCTCCACCGAGAGCTTCCCCAGGGACTCCGCCTCTTTCTCATTTTTAGGCCGGGCCCCCTGGCGCTTAATCGCCTCCACCTCCAGATCAAGGAGCCTTGCCAGCTCGCTGGGGAGAGGCTCGCCGCGCTGTTTGTTGCTGATCCTCATTTCCCGGACGGCCTCAAGGTCGGTCATCTCCCGGACAATACAGGGAATTTCCTCCAGACCAGCCCGCTCACCGCCATGACAGCGGCGATGACCCGCAATAATCTCATAGCCGTTGCCGTCCTTTTCCGGGCGGACGGTGGCGGGGGTCATAATGCCGTGTTCCTTAATCGTCCCCACCAGATCATCCATGTCCTTATCGTCCCGCACATTGTAGGGGTGCTCCCGGTATGTGTGGAACGGATGGAGCTCCGACAGCTTCAAGTAGACAACTTTTCCCTCTTCCACCGGGCGGGGCGGCACTTCGGGAGTGGGCGGCAGGTGGATCTCCGGGGGCGGGGCCTCCGCCTCCTTGACCGGGGCGGCCTTGCCTTTTGGAGTTTTCACGCCGGGCCCAACACCCCCGGAGCCTGTTTCCTTGTCCTTATCCTTTTTTCCACCTCTGGACACTTTGTCCAGAACACCGGGGGCCGGGGGCTTGTCACGGGCCGCCTTGTCAACCTTTGAAGGGCGGCCTGTGCGGGTGCCCGGCCCCTTTTCCGACTTACCGGGCTCCGTCTTATCCTTTGCCTTTTTTGTGCGGCTCTGGCGCTTTTGCGCTTTTTCCTCCTCCCTGATTTCAGCCAGGGATTTCTCCCAGGGTGGTTTTTCCTCGTTCCCGAACAAGTCACGGAACGCCTCATCCCCATGTTTGGGGGAGCCCTCTGGGGCAGCCGGAGCCTCTGCCTTTGATACTGCCTCCCGCGCCGCCGCCCGGCGTTGTGCCATGAGTTCGTTGATCTTGTCAAAATCAACCACTACCTCGCCCGGAGCAGTCCGGGCCAGAGTGTCCCCGCCTTCACCGGGAAGAACAGCCTGCTCCGACTGGGATGCCGGGCTCGTACCGGGAGCGGCAGGCTCCGCCGCTTTTTCCGGCGCGGCAGTTTCCGGGGCATTTTCTACGGGGGCATCGCCGGGGCTATCCGAGCCAGGGGACTCCGGGCCTGTTTTCAGCTTGTCATCTGCCATTCACTAACCTCCTTTAATTTTGGCGTGTTGCACAAAAATCAGCTTTGATTTTCTACTGAAAAAATACCCTCCTTTCCAAGCCTACCACGCAAAAAAGCCGCCCAGATTTACCCGGACGGCTTTCAGCGTAATGTGATAGTCTTTTATTTTTTTATTTCCCCTTGATTTTTAAGGGTTATAGCCACTTTCCTTTTAACATCGCCCCGACGGGGCCGCAGGGCGTGCAGGGTCTGCAAGGCCCGCAGGGTCCTGCCGGTCCTGCGGGCGCGCAGGGAGCACAGGGTCCCACGGGTCCTGCCGGCCCGCAGGGTCCGCAGGGCGCACAGGGGGCGCAGGGTCCCGCCGGCGCGACCGGCGCGGTCGGTGCTGCTGGCCCCGCCGGTGCTGTCGGTCCTGCCGGTCCCATCGGACCCACCGGGCCTACCGGCCCGCAGGGTCCTGTCGGTGCTGACGGTCCGCAGGGGCCTGTCGGCCCCACCGGCCCTGCGGCGACGATCAGTCCCGCGGCGGCGGTCGCAGACACCACCGATCCCGGCAACACGGCGGCTCAGCTCAACGCGCTGCTCGCAAGTCTGCGCGCGGCGGGTCTGCTCGCCACCTGAGAGAAGCAAAGCAACGCGGCGCGGAAATTCCGCGCCGCCTACATAGCATGGGAGGGATATTCGCTTTGAAGGTATGCGTTTACGCCATCTGCAAAAATGAGTCGCAGTTCGTTGACCGCTTCATGGACTCAATGTCCGAGGCCGACTATGTCTGCGTGCTCGACACCGGCTCAAGCGATGACACCGTAAAAAAGCTCCGCGCACGTGGAGCCACCGTGGGCGAGACGGTCGTCTCGCCGTGGCGCTTCGACACGGCGCGGAACGAGTCGCTGGGGCTCATTCCCGCCGACGCGGACATCTGCTGCGCCATCGATCTCGACGAGCAGTTCCACCCCGGCTGGCGCGCCGCGCTGGAGCGCGCATGGCAGCCGGACACCACCCGCGCCCGCTACCGCTACACCTGGAGCTTCCGGCCCGACGGCAGCGAGGGCATGGTGTTCTGGGCGGATAAAATTCACAAAAACGGCTGCTACCGCTGGGCAAGTCCGGTGCATGAGACGCTCTCCTACACCGGCGAGGGCGCGGAGCGCTTCGTGGACGCGGCCGGCGTGCAGCTCGACCATCACCCCGACGAAACGAAGTCCCGCGGGCAATACCTGCCGCTGCTGGAACTGGCCGTTCGGGAGGACCCGCAGAACGACCGAAACTGCCACTACCTCGGGCGGGAGTATATGTTCCGCGGCGAGTGGCAGAAGGCCATTGAAACGCTCGCGCGGCACCTGACGCTGCCCTCCGCCGTCTGGGCGGACGAACGCTGCGCGTCGATGCGCTACATCGCCCGCTGCCTGCGCGCGCTTGAACAGGACACCGAGGCGGAGCGCTGGCTGCACCGCGCCGTCGCGGAGGCTCCGCACCTGCGCGAGCCGTACATGGACTACGCGCAGCTACTCTACACGCAGGAGCGCTGGTACGGGCTGGTCGATGTGCTGTGCGCCGCGCTTGCCATCACGGAGCGCCCGCGCACCTACATCTGCGAGGCGGACGCCTGGGGAAGTCTGCCCTACGACCTGCTCTCGCTGGCGTATGCCCATCTCGGCGACGCGGAAAACGCCGCCGATGCCTGCCGGAATGCCGTCGAGCGCTCGCCGCAGGAGGAGCGGCTGCGGAAGAATCTTGCCCTCTTTGAGCAAATGCGCGAGCGGTGACGCTCGCGCATTTTCCGTTCTGTCTATTCCGTCTTTTTGTCCGCCGCAGACCCGCTGTTCGGGTACTGCTTGGCGGAATAGGGATTTTTGTTCTCCCGCGGCTCGTCGCGGCGGCTGCCGCAGTCGCTCGCCCAGCCGAGGACAAGCATCCACAGCAGGATGCCGCCGATCCACAGCGCGAGCGCGAGCCCCGCCCACCAGAGCGGCCAGCCGCTACAACGGTGCAGCGCAAATAAAAGCGCCGCAGGGATGACGCCCTCCCAATTCAGCAGCAGATTGAGCAGCAGACAGAGGAAAAATCCGCCGCTGCGGCGGGTCCTTCGCATGGCTCACACTCCCTTCACGCGGATGCGGCAGGCTTCGCTTTACAGATCCTCGCCGCAGTTGGGGCAGCAGCTCGGCATTATGCCGCAGACATTGTAAAGCCCGTACCCGCAGTGCGGGCAGCGGTAAAAGAGAAACATTTGAATAAGCGACACAGCGAGCACAGCTCCCGCTATCTTCGTGCTGAAAAAGCTGACCGCAATGGCCAGCACAAAGCCGACGATCAGTGCCTCAAGGCTTCGCTTGTGCTTCATGCCTGCTTCCTCCTTTCCTTTTCTCCTCACGCACTATGAGTTCATTTTGATTTTACCATATCCGTCCGCTCCTTGCAAGCGCCGGACTTGCTTTTTCCCGCGCGGTATGATACATTGTATTCACTTTTGAAATTTGGGAGCATCACGATGGAGCTTTGCGATTATTACCTCAAGTATATGAACGCGCTGTGCGAGGGTACGCTTGCCGCGCCCGAGGACATTGCCCTCAGCGGCGAAACGCCCGAGGAGCGCGCGATGAGCCTGCAGGCCGCGCTGAAAAACGTCAGCGTGCCGGACTTCGTGCGCCGCTGCGCCCGCGCAGCGGGCGACGCGCTGCCGGACGGTCTGTTAGACGGCTTCCATGAGGAGGACTTCGCCCGCGCGCTCTTCGCGCGCATGGCGCTCGGCGGCGCGCCGCAGCCGGAGGAGCCGCCCGCTCCCGCCGGGGAGGCGGACGAGCCGGCCCCCGATCCCGACGCGGGCAAGCACGCCTTCGAGGTGTTCTGCGACTGCCTGATGCTCGACGAAAACCTCATCGCCTACCTCATCGACGTGCTCAAGGCGAACGACCGCGCGGGCTTCTACAAGCTCTCGCAGGTCACGACACATCTCGACCTCGACCCCGATGAATTTCTCTACTGGCTCGCCCACCGCGAGGACTACGCCGAGACGGACGAGGAACGCGCCTGCGCCGTCATTCTGGACACCTGCCTCGACCGCCTGCGCGCGGAGGGGCAGATGGACGTCGCGGCGGCGCTGCTCTCCGGCGACCGCATGACCTTCGACGCCCTGCGCTGCGAGGCCCCCGAGCTGCGCCAGCTCCCCGTCGCGACCTATGTGTGGTTCGAGAAAAACTACCTCGACCGCGACTACCCGCTGCGCTTCGTCCTCAGGTGCAACGGCGTGCAGTTTCCCGAAACACTGAAAAAGGAGCCTTGATATGACAGCGGCTGAAATTTATAAGACCCTCGGCGTGAGCGGGGAGGTCCTCGTCTACGGCGAAAAAATACTCGAAACGCTCCGCCCCCGCTTCGCGGAGATCGACGCGCGCGCGGAGATCAATCAGGCGAAGGTGCTCGCCGCGATGCAGAAGAACCGCGTCAACGCCACGCACTTCGCCGCCTCGACCGGCTACGGCTACGACGACGAGGGCCGCGACAATTTAGAGCGCGTCTACGCCGACGCCTTCCACACCGAGGCCGCACTGGTTCGCCCGCAGATCACCTGCGGCACCCATGCGCTCGCCGTCGCGCTGAGCGCGAACCTGCTGCCCGGCGACGAGCTGCTCGCCATCTCCGGCAAGCCCTACGATACGCTCGAGGAGGTCATCGGCATCCGCCCCTCGCCCTGCTCGCTCGCCGAATACGGCGTAAGCTACCGGCAGGTCGATCTGCTCGACGACGGCAGCTTTGATCTTCCCGCCATCCGCGCCGCCATCTCGGCGAAAACGAAGCTCATCCACATCCAGCGCTCCAAGGGCTACCAGCCGCGTCCGACGCTCTCGGTCGCGCAGATCGGCGAGGCCATCGCTGTCTGCCGCGCGGTCAAGCCCGATGTGACGATCATGGTCGATAACTGCTACGGCGAGTTCGTCGAGACGGTCGAGCCGAGCGACGTCGGCGCGGACATGATCGTCGGCAGCCTCATCAAGAACCCCGGCGGCGGTCTTGCGCCCATCGGCGGCTACATCGCCGGTACGCAAAAGTGCGTGGACCGCTGCGCCTACCGTCTCTCCGCGCCCGGACTCGGGCAGGAGGTCGGCGCGAACCTCGGGCTGATGCCCTCGCTCTATCAGGGCTTCTTCCTCGCGCCGAATGTCGTCTCCGGCGCGGTCAAGGGCGCGGTGTTCACCGCCGCCGTGTACGAGTCCCTCGGCTTCCGCGTCGTTCCCGCCGCAAGCGAGGAGCGGCACGACATCATCCAATGCGTCGAGCTGAAAAGCCCCGAGGGGATGCTCGCCTTCTGCAAGGGCATCCAGTCCGCTGCACCGGTGGACAGCTATGTGGACCCCGTCCCCGGCGATATGCCCGGCTACGATTCGCAGGTCATCATGGCGGCGGGTGCGTTCGTGCAGGGCAGCTCCATCGAGCTGTCCGCCGACGGCCCCATCCGTCCGCCTTACGCGGTCTACTACCAGGGCGGCCTGACCTGGTACCACGCCAAGCTCGGCGTGCTGCTCTCGCTGCAAAAAATGCTTGACGCAGGGCTGGTCACACTGCCCTGACTCTATATTGTCAGGAGGGTCTTGCTATGCTGATCCGAAGGACTCCCCTCACCAACCGTCATTTCCGGCGCAGACCCCCGCCGGAGACTGTCCGTTTTTTGATCTCAAAATACTGACAGATATAAAGGAGTTTGACAATTCTATATGTGGTTCTGGCTTTCTCTCATCGCGCTGCTCTGCTGGAGCGGCAGCGACCTCTTTTCCAAAATCGGCTGCCGCGACGAGGATGACCGTCTCAGCCATCTCAAGATGGTCATGGCAGTCGGCGTCGTCATGGGCCTGCACGCGGCGTTTGAGATCTTCGTCGGCGGGACGGAGATCAGCTTTTCTATCATCCTCACCTACCTGCCTGTGTCGCTGCTCTACATCGGCTCGATGACGCTCGGCTATCTGGGGCTGCGGTACATTGAGCTGTCCGTCTCGTCGCCCATCTGCAATTCCTCCGGCGCGCTCGTCGCCGTGATGACGCTTGTGTTCCTCGGCGGCGAGGATTATTCCCCGCTTGCCATCTTCGCCGTGATTTTGGTCTGCGTCGGCGCGATCGGTCTCGGCGTGGTGGACGCGACCGAGGACCCCGAGCTGCGCGCGGCGCGTCAGGCCGAGGGCAACCGCAAGTACGCCAAGAGCTTTCTTGCTCTCGCGCTGCCCGTGGCCTACTGCCTGCTCGACGCGGCGGGCACCTTTGCGGACAACCGCGTGATCGAAACGCTGACCGCGCAGGCCTTTGACAGCGGCAGGTTTGCCACACTGGACGAATGCACCAAGCAAGTGGCAGCCTCCGCCAACTGTGCCTATGAGCTGACCTTCCTCTTTGCCGCCGTGGTGTGCTTCGTCTACGTCGTGCTGATCCGCAGGGACCGCCTTATTCCCAAAAGGGAGGCGCCGAAGTACCTCGGCGCGGTCTGCGAGACCGCGGGCCAATTTGCCTACATCTATGCCATCGCGGATACCGAGCACCTTGCCATGTCCGCGCCCATCATCAGCTCCTACTGCGCGGCGAGCGTGCTGTGGAGCCGCCTGTTCCTCAAGGAAAAGCTCTCGTGGAAGCACTACGCGATGATCGCTCTCGTGGTCATCGGCATCGCCATTATGGGCGTGTTCGACTTATAAAGAAAACAGAAAAGGACGGCTTTTGCGCCGTCCTTTTTCTATTCCTCGATGGGCACGTCGATGATGTTCACACCGCGGCGCAGGGCGTATTCGATGGTGTAGCGCGTGCCGCCGGGCAGGCCGTCGTGCACAGCGATGAGCAGGTCGGAATGGTCGACCATGTAGCGGTTGCGCCGCTGCATACACTCGCGCGTGTAGCGTTCCTGCACCATCGTCTCATAGTCGCACTGCTCCAGAATCCGGCGGTAGCGCTCGCGCTGTGCTTCGCTCCAGCCGTCCGCCTGCGTCGGGCAGGGGATCGCCGCCTCGAGCGTCACCTCGCTGTGGCGCTCGCGCAGCGCCAGCACCGCCTCGGCGCAGTAGAGGTCGCAGCCCTCCGCCATGCCGCAGATAAAGTGCGTGTAGCCGTCCTCTACGGCGCGTGCGATCACCTCACGCAGCCGCGCCTTGAGCCGCAGGCAGCGCTCGTCGCTCTCGTCCGTCCCCCACGGCAGCTTCGCCGGGCGGTGGCCCGTGAAGCAGCAGCTCACCGGTTTTCCGCGCACACGCATTCCTCCCCTCGTTATTTTTTTATTATAGAACATTCGTTTTTATTTGTAAAGTGTTGTTTTTCCTCTTGCATTTTTTCCAGCGCTGTGCTATGCTTTAACCAAACTTGAAATACAGGTCTTCGAGGCGGGGTGAAATTCCCCACCGGCGGTATAGTCCGCAAGCGGCAATTTTGCCGCACGATCCGGTGCGATTCCGGAACCGACGGTCACAGTCCGGATGAGAGAAGATGTGCTGCGCGCTGTTACCACGCAATTCCCTCGCTCTTTTTGCGTCATGCACCTTGGAAGACTCGTTCTTTCAAGGAAAATGAACAAAAGGAGTGTTTTTTCATGTCCGAACCCAACGTCAACGCCATCCCCTCCGCCCGCGCCGCGGGCCGCAGCCGCACGCACAAGGTAACGGTCACCGCCATGCTCTCGGCCGTCGCCTTTGTGCTCATGTTCATCGAATTTCCCATCCCCGCGCTCATCCCCGCCTTCGTCAAGCTCGACATCTCCGACCTTCCCGAGCTGCTCGCCGCGTTTTCGCTCGGCCCCGTCTACGGCGTGGTGGTGGCCTTTCTGAAGAACCTGCTCTTCGCCGTGCTGCACGGCACCTCGTCCGCCTACGTCGGCGAGCTGTTCAACTTCCTCATGGGGTCGGTGTTCGCCTTCTCCGCCGGCTTTGTCTACCGGCGCAACAAGTCCCGCCGGGGCGCGCTGCTCGGCGCGGTCATCGGCACGCTGCTCATGGCGGTGCTCTCCGTTCCGCTGAACTACTTCGTGGTCTACCCCGCCTACGTCGTGTGCTATCACCTGCCGCTCGAGACCATCATCGGGATGTATCAGGCCATCCGTCCCTCGGTCGACGGTCTGCTCGAATGTCTGCTCGTGTTCAATATGCCCTTCACATTTTTCAAGGGCCTGCTCGACGTGGCGCTGTGCTTTTTGATCTACAAGCCGCTCTCCCCCCTGCTGCACAAGTAAAAAGGCTCTCTCGGGCGGTCTGCCAAGGCAGGCCGCCTTTTTTATGCAAACAGCCGAAAATTTGTAAAAATTTTGTGCAAAACGTTGGGTATCTGCAATATTGACGATTTGCTCCCGCAAGGCTATAATTCACTCATTCAATCCAATAAAGCGAAATGCAACGATCGAGACAAGTACCATGCGCCATTCGGTCACAGCGAGTCGGGGACAGTGGGAGCCCGATACACAGAGGCCATGCGAATAACACTCGGGAGCAGCGATCTGAACGGCTTCGGCCCGGTAGGAAAGACGCGGCGTGCGGCGTTAAGGCACAGGGGTTTGTTGGAACCCCGCAAAGGGGCCGGTCCTTGGATCGGCAAATTAGGTGGCACCACGGATACGCAGCGATTCGTCCTAAAATTTACAGGACGTCGCTGCTTTATTTTATCTGGAGGTGCTTTTTATGTGCGCTATCATCGGTTTTGATTCCCCCACCCTGACGGAGCAGGAGATCCGTCCTTACTTTGACCGCACCATTTCCCGCGGTCCCGACATGAGCCGAATGGAAAAGGCCGGCCGCGGTATGCTCGGCTTCCACCGTCTTGCCATCATGGGCCTGCACGAGGAGGGGATGCAGCCCTTCCACCTCGGCGGCGACATGGCGGTTTGCAACGGCGAGCTGTACGGCTTCCGTCCGCTCAAAAAGGAGCTGGAGGCCAAGGGCTACACCTTCGCGTCCGAGTCCGACTGCGAGCTCATTCTCCCCCTCTACCGCGAGTACGGCGTGGAGATGTTCGCCAAGCTCGATGCCGAGTTTGCCATGATCATTTATGACGCCAAGGCCGACCGTCTCGTCGCCGCGCGCGACCCCATCGGCATCCGCCCGCTCTTCTACGGCTATCTCGCCGACGGCGGCATCCTCTTCGCCAGCGAGGCGAAGAACCTCGTCGGTCTGTGCGAGCGCATCATGCCCTTCCCGCCGGGCCACTACTACGCCGACGGCAAATTCGTCCGCTACGCCGACCTCACCACGGTGACGGAATACTCCAGGGACGATCTGGACACTGTATGCAAAAAGATCCGTGAGAAGCTCATCGCGGGCGTGGAAAAGCGGCTCGACGCCGACGCGCCGCTCGGCTTCCTGCTCTCCGGCGGTCTGGATTCCAGCCTTGTCTGCGCCATCTCCGCCAAGCTCCTCGGCAAGAGGATCCGCACCTTTGCCATCGGCATGGACCTTGACCCCATCGACCTCAAGTACGCCCGTGAAGTCGCCGACTTCATCGGCGCCGAGCACACCGAGGTCATCATGACGCGCGAGCAGGTGCTCGCCTCGCTCGAAGAGGTCGTTGCCATGCTCGGCACCTACGACATCACCACCATCCGCGCGAGCATGGGTATGTACCTGTGCTGCAAGGCCATCCACGAGCAGACCGACGTGCGCGTGCTTATGACGGGCGAGATCTCCGACGAGCTCTTCGGCTACAAGTACACGGACTTCGCGCCCTCGCCCGAGGCCTTCCAGCAGGAGGCGAAAAAGCGCGTGGACAAGCTGTATATGTACGACGTGCTCCGCGCCGACCGCTGCATCGCGGTCAACTCCATCGAGGCGCGCGTGCCGTTCGGCGACCTCGATTTTGTCAAATATGTGATGAGCATTGATCCAAAGCTCAAGGTCAACAGCTACCACATGGGCAAGTACCTGCTGCGCGAGGCGTTCGCCGCCGACCGCATCCTGCCCGAGGACATCCTCTGGCGGCAGAAAGCCGCCTTCTCCGACGCCGTCGGCCACTCGATGGTGGACGACCTCAAGGAATACGCCGAGAGCCTGTACACCGACGAGGAGTACGAGGAAAAGCGGAAGCAGTATTCCTTTGCGACTCCGTTCACAAAGGAGAGCCTGCTCTACCGCGAGCTGTTCGAGAAGTATTACCCCGGGCAGGCCGAGATGGTCAAGGACTTCTGGATGCCGAACAAGGACTGGGAGGGCTGCGACGTCAAGGACCCCTCCGCCCGCGTGCTCTCCAACTACGGCGCAAGCGGCGTGTGAGCTATACGGAATCAACAGGAAGAGGCCGCCCCGCAGGGCGGTCTCTTTTCATTTGAGAGAAAAGCCGCGCGGCGCATTGACATTCCTCCCCGCCGCGCCTATAATCAAGTTCTATTTTTCCCGAAAGAGGCCGCCTATGAAATACGTCAAGCAATTCGGCATCATTCTCCTCATTTCCTTTGCCGGAGAAGTGCTCAACTACCTGCTCCCCCTCCCCGTGCCCGCCAGCATCTACGGGCTGGTGCTGATGTTCCTGTGCCTGCAGCTGCGCGTCTTCCGTCTGGAGGACGTGCGCGATACGGCGCTCTTTCTCATCGAGATCATGCCGCTGATGTTCATTCCCGCGGCCACCGGACTGATGACCTCATGGGGCATCATCCGCGCGAAGCTCTTCGCCTATCTCGCCATCGCCGTTATCACGACCGTGCTGGTCATGGTCGTTTCGGGCCGCGTCACGCAGTTCTTCCTGCGCCGCGGCAAGGAGGTATGAGCATGGAATTTTTTGAACACTCCGTCTTTTTCGGCGTTTCGCTCAGCCTGCTTGCCTACGGGCTCGGCGTGGTGCTGCAAAAGCGCTTCCGTCTGGCGCTCTTCAATCCCCTGCTCCTCTCTGTCATCGTCACGATCCTTGTGCTCGTCACCGCGCATATCGACTACGAGGTGTATTACGCCGGGGCGAAGTACCTCAGCTACCTGCTCACGCCGGCGACCGTGTGCCTCGCCGTCCCGCTCTATGAGAAATTCGCGCTGCTGCGCAGCAGCTGGAGGGCCATTCTCGCCGGCATCCTCTCGGGTGTGCTCACCACGCTGTGCAGCGTGCTGGCGCTGAGCCTCGCCTTCCGTCTTTCGCATGAGGAGTACGTCACGCTCCTGCCGAAGTCCATCACGACCGCCATCGGCATGGGCGTCTCTGAGGAGCTCGGCGGCTATGTGACGCTGACCGTCGCCATGATCATCATTACCGGCATCCTCGGCAACGTCATCGCCGTCGCCGTCTGCCGCGTGTTCCGCATCACCGAGCCGATCGCCAAGGGCGTAGCCATCGGCTCCGCCGCGCACGCACTCGGCACGGCAAAGGCCATCGAGATTGGCGAGGTGGAGGGCGCGATGAGCGGCCTGTCCATCGTCGTGGCCGGACTGCTGACCGTGGCCGGCGCCTCAGTATTCGCCAACTTCCTGTGATGAAAAGGAGTCCCCTGTCCGCACGGACAGGGGACTCCTTTTTGCTGCTTTACAGGAAGAGCTTATCCTCGGCGCGGCGGGTGTAGTCGCGCTCAAGCATCGCCTTGTGCGAAAGGAAGGCTTCGTCGTCGAAATACTTCGCGCCCGTCGGGCAGTTCCGCACGCAGGAATGGCACTTGATGCACACGCCCGTGACCTCGGCGGGGTCCTTGCGGCTGATGCTGCCCATCGGGCAGAGCGCCGCGCACACGCCGCAGCCGGTGCATTTGCTCCGGTCGGTCTGCGGCTTGGCCTTGAGGAAGTTTTTCGGCTCGCCGTCCAGTCCGAGGGGACGGTAGTAGGGCGCGTCCGCGTCGCCGTCGACCTGAACAGGCGCGGGGATCTCGGTCATTTTGCCGAGCTTCGTCACGACCGCCGCGCCAAGCTGCGCGAGCACGGTCATGTCCTCGCGGTCGGGACGGCCCGCAGCCAGCGTATCCGAAAAGGCGTGCTGGCAGGCGAACGCGCCGGCGGCGATGGTGTGGAAGCCCGCGTTCTCCAGACTCGCGCACAGCTCGGCGAGGGAGTTATCAAAGCTGCGGTTGCCGAAGGTCACGACCGGCACGGCAAGCGCGCCGTTTCCGGCAAAGCCGGTCTGCACAAAGGGCAGGAGCTTGTTGGGCACCTTGCCGGCGTAGGTCGGCGTGCCGAAGATCACGAGGTCCTTGTCCGTGAAGGCATAGGTCTCCTCCCGCGCGGCAGGCAGGGTGAAGTCGACGGTCTCGAGCGGCAGCTCCAGCGTCTGCGCAATGGCGTTTGCCAGGGTGGTGACGACCTTGCGGGTCCTTCCGGTAGCGCTGAAATAGACGGCGTAAACGGTTTTGATCTCCATGATGCGTCCTTCTCTCTTCATTTTTATATAACTCTCAGAGGGAAAAATCCTCCGGCGAGTGCGCTTTGGGATCGAGCGAGGCGGGCCGCGGCGGCACGCGGCGCAGAGGGTCGTAGCGGAAGTGGCGGCAGTGGTCGCTGCTGTCCACCACGCCCCTGCGCGAGCAGGCGACCTCGCGCTCGTTCACCGCAGAGCCGTGGGCGCAGTAGGCACAGCGCGGCTCAATGTCCTTGCGGAACGGATTTCTCATGTCCTCTCTCCCCTTTTTCTTTCTTTTTATTATAGGCTCAAAAGGTCGATCGCGCCGTCCTTCATCACGGCGCGCAGCTGCGTGACGGGGTGGTCGTAGGAGTCGATGATGCGCGTGGCGATGACGTCCTCCAGCTCCTTCTGGATGGTGCGGCGCAGGTTGCGCGCGCCGTAGGTGAGCGAGTAGGACTTGTTCGCCAGATACGCGGCAACGGCATCGTCATAGGTGAAGATGAAGCCCTTCTCCTTCAGGCTGGCCGCCAGCTCGTCGAGCATGATGCAGGCGATGGCGACGAAATTCTTCTCGTCGAGGCGATTGAAGCAGATGATCTCGTCCACGCGGTTGATGAACTCGGGACGCAGGAACTCGCCGAGCGCCTTCATGATGCGCTCGCGGTTCTGCTCGCTGACGCTGCGGCCGAAGCCGACGCTGCCCTCCTTGCGGTCGCTGCCGGCGTTGGAGGTCATGACGATGACGGTGTTTTCAAAGTTGACCTTGCGGCCGTGCGCGTCGGTCACCTCGCCGTCGTCGAGAATTTGCAGCAGGACGTTCAGCACGTCCGGGTGCGCCTTCTCGATCTCGTCGAAGAGAATGACGGCGTAGGGCTTGCGGCGGATCTTTTCGGTCAGCTGACCGGCCTCGTCATAGCCGACGTAGCCCGGAGGGGAGCCGACGAGACGCGAGACGGAGTGCTTCTCCATAAATTCCGACATATCGAGACGGATGAGGGAGTCGGGCGAGTCGAAGAGGTCGGCGGCAAGCTGCTTGACCAACTCCGTCTTGCCCACGCCGGTGGGGCCGACGAAAATGAAGCTCACGGGCTTGTGCTTCGGGCTGATGCCCACGCGCCCGCGGCGAATGGCCGCAGCGACCGCGTCCACGGCCTCGTCCTGCCCGATGATGTGCTTTTTCAGGCGGTCGGCCAGCTCGCTCAGGCGCTTGAACTCGGCCTCGCGGATGCGGCTGGCGGGAATTTTCGTCCACAGCTCGATCACGCGGGCGAGATTGTCCATCGTCAGCTCGGGATCGCCCTGCGCGCAGAGACCGTCCAGCTCGCTCTGCGCCTGAAGCTCCAGACTTTTCAGCTCAGCCAGACGCTCGAAGTCGGGATTCTCGGTCTCCGCCTCGAGCAGCTCGCGCTCCTTGGCGTAATCGTCCAGTTCGCGGCGCAGCTCCATGCGGCGGTTGATGTTTTTGTCGTGCAGGTTCATATCCGAGCACGCCTCGTCGATCAGGTCGATGGCCTTGTCCGGCAGGAAGCGGTCGGTGATGTAGCGCTCGGAGAGCACGACGGCCTGGCGCAGGATACCGTCGGGAATTTTCACGCCGTGGAAGGACTCGTAGTAGTGGGCGATGCCCTTGAGAATTTTGAGCGTATCCTCCATGCTCGGCTCGTTGACCGTGACGGGCTGGAAGCGGCGCTCGAGCGCGGTGTCCTTCTCGATGTGCTTGCGGTACTCGTTGAAGGTCGTCGCGCCGATGACCTGAATTTCGCCGCGCGAGAGGGCGGGCTTCAAAATATTGGCGGCGTTCATGCTGCCCTCGGCGTCGCCCGCGCCGACGATGTTATGCACCTCGTCGATGACGAGAATGATATTGCCGAGCTTGCGAATTTCCTCAATAAGACCCTTCATGCGGCTCTCGAACTGGCCGCGGAACTGCGTGCCGGCGACGAGCGCGGTGAGGTCAAGGAGATAAACCTCCTTGCTGCGGAGCTTGAAGGGCACCTCGCCCGCGGCGATGCGCTGGGCAAGGCCCTCGGCGATGGCCGTCTTGCCGACGCCCGGCTCGCCGATGAGGCAGGGGTTGTTCTTCTGGCGGCGGTTGAGAATTTGAACGACGCGCTCGATCTCCTCGTCGCGGCCGATCACCGCGTCGAGCTTGCCGTCGCGGGCGCGCTGGGAGAGGTTGATGCAATAGCTGTCAAGAAATTTATGCTTGGCGGCCTTGTCGTTCTTCTTGCCGCGCTCGGCGCGGCCCGGGCCGTCCGCCGCGCCGTCCGCAGGCGCGGGCGCGTCGCCGTTCTGCCCGCCGAAAAGGCGGCCGAGGAACGGGAAAGTCGCGGTCTTGCCGTCCTCCTCGTCGTCGCCGTCGGGCGCGTCGATGCCCTCAAGGTTTTCGGCGCCGCCGAAAGCGCTCATCATCTCGTTGGAGATGTTGTCAAGGTCCTCGTCTGTGATGCCCATGCGCTGCATCATCTCGTTCACCTGCGGCAAGCCGAGATTCTTGGCGCACTTGAGGCAAAGACCCTCGTTGATATTTTTACCGTTCTCCATGCGGGTGATGAAGACAACGGCAACGTTCTTTTTACATCTGGAGCAAAGTTGTGGCTGCATAATGGGAAACCTCCGTTATGTGAGAGATGCGATGATGGATCGCGGGGTGTTGTTCAGAAACCACGCGAGCAGGTGCGTGCCCGCCGCATGGTCCGCAAACCACGTCACGCCGAGGCGCGGCGCGAGGAATACAATGAGAAAAATAAGCAGCGCGCCTTCCATGAGCGAGAGCGCCGCGCCGCCGAGGCCGTTGAGCTGCGCGAGCACCGGCAGCGAGAAAAGGCGGTCGAGCCCGTGCGTGAGCAGGCGGAGCAGCAGCATCAGCGCAAGGAAGAACGCGAGGAACAGCGCGGCCTGCACGATGGTCTTGACGAGCAGGTACGCCGCCCGCTCCGCCGCGGAAACGGCGGAATCGGTCACGCTCTTTGTCACGCCGTCGATGGCGTCGTCGGAGACGCCGAAGCGCTTGAGCGTGTCGAGCGCTTCGCCGAGCAGATCGCTCAGCTCGTCGGGCAGCAGTCCGCCGGCGCTCAGGTCGCCGTCCTCCGCGGCCAGCGCGTCGGACGGAATATCGCGCTCAAACTGCTCAAGCACTCTCTCCTCCACCTTGGGGTAGACGAGGTCGGTAACCGGCTCGACGAACATTGCGGTGAGCAGCGTCGCGCCGATGAGCGCGACCACCACGCTCACGAGCGCCATCAGGCTGCGGATGAGGCCCTTGCGCGCGCCGAGGAGCGCGAACACTGCCAGCACGGCAGCCAGGACGAGATCAATGATAAGTGCATTATCCATGCTTTTCACTTACCTTTCAAGTGAAACATTTTTCTAATTACGGCACAAAGAGCCAGCCGTGCTGCGAGCCGAGCAGCACCGCCGAGCCGTCGGCGCGCATCCGCACGCCGCGCGCGTACTGCGTGTCGGTGAGCGAGGCGTACTCGGCGAGGTCGGAGGTGTAGATGACCAGCTCGTCGCTGTAAAGCACGGCGAGGTACTTGCCCGCCGCCGAAATGTCCAGCACGTCGCGCTGTGTGTCGAGCGAGGCGATAAGGTTGCCCTCCGCGCCGACGGTGACGAGCTTGCCCGCGCTGCCGGAGCGGTAGCGCGAGAGCACGAGCGCGCCGAAATCCGTCCCGTCGAGCGTGCTGCCGCGCAGATAGGGATAGGCGTAGTCGTAGGAGCCGCCGAGCGAACCGTCGCCGCTGAGCGCGAGAAAGCGGTCGTCCGTCACGGCGACGAGCGTGCCGCCGAAGCTCGAGAGCTCGTAGAGCAGCGAATCGTCCAGCACGCAGGCGGAGACCGCCGTCTCCTGATCGAGCGCGTAGCGGCGGATCATACTGACGAACATGGCGTCCTCTGAGCCGAGCGTCGCGACCGCGACGTGCTTGCCGCCGCGCTCCACGCAGGCGTCGATCATGTAGCGGTTGGAGGAATTGAAGGTGAACACGCGCTCTCCCGAGGCGTTGTAGACCGAGACGGAGGACTTGTAGCCGCTCTTGTCCGTCACGAGCGCCAGCATATCGGAGGAGTTGAGCTTCGCCGAAATAGTGCCGTTTTCCGTCTCGGTGCTCAGGTCGCGCACAAGGCCCCTTTCACCGAGGATATAGAGCGTCGTGCCGCCAACGTCGTAGACCGCGGCGGTGCGGCCGCCGAGGGCGATGGCGGGCGAGTCGAGCTTGACCTCCTGCGCGTAGACCTCGCTGCCGTCGTCGGCGAGCACGCTCACGCGCGTGGTGGAGACGACCAGCAGGCGGTCGCCGAGGAGGGCGAAGCGGTTCGTGCGGTCGTTGTCGTAATCATAGGTGTTCTCGCCCGCGGCGTCGGCCTTATCGTAGCTCAGCGCGCGGCGGAGACTGTCGAAATTCGACAGGTCCAGATACGCCGCGGCGAGCACCGCTCCCAGCACGACCGCGAGCACCGCCACCAGTACCAGAATACGGTGGAGCGTGCCGTGGCGCGGCGGCGCGGCGCGGTCCGCGCGCAGATCCTCGCGCGAGAGCTTATCCTTGTCAGTCATTGAGCCGTTCATCCTCATACCAAAGTCTGGTCATGTACAGTCCCCCCGGCGGCACCGTGGGGCCGGCGAGTGTGCGGTCGCCGGAGTCGAGTATTTTCGGAATGTCCTCCGCCGTGAGCTTGCCCTCGGCGGCGTAGAGCACCGTGCCGGTGATGGCGCGCACCATGTTGTAGAGAAAGCCGTCCGCGCAGACCTTGAGCTCCAGAAGCTCGCCGCGGCGCGTCACGCGGCAGTAGTGCACGGTGCGGACGGTGGTCTTCGTTTCCGTACCGACCGAGCGCACGGCGCGGAAATCGTGCGTGCCCTCAAACGCCCGCGCCGCCGCGTCCATCACGGCCTCGTCGAGCTTTTTGGGGTAGAAGTAGGCACGGTTCACATAAAACGGGTTCTTGATGCGCGAATTGTAGATGCGGTAGGTGTATTCCTTCTTCAGGCACGAGCCGATGGCGTTGAATTCGTCCGCCACCTCCAGCGCCTCGCGCACCACGATGTCCTCGGGCGTGTGGGTGTTGACGGCGAAGGGCAGGCGGTCGATGGGGATGCGGGAGCTCGTGCGGAAATTCGCAACATAGCGCTCGGCGTGAACGCCCGCGTCCGTGCGGCCGACGCCGGTGAGCCTGACCCTCTCGCCGCAGACCATCGAAAGACCGCGCTGGAGCGTCTCCTGCACGCTCGCCTCGGTCCGCTGCATCTGCCAGCCGTGATAGGCCGTGCCGTTATACATCAATTTTAGCGCAATGTTACGCATGATTCGTGTCCTTTTTTTGAATTTTAGAAAAACTTTTTCAGCGCGATCATCGCCGCGCACAGCGCGGCGTAGAACGCGAGCGTCAGATAGTCCCGCGTTTCATAGCGCAGGACGTGGAGCTTCGTGCGCCCCTCACCGCCATGGTAGCAGCGGCACTCCATCGCCGTCGCCAGCTCGTCCGCACGGCGGAACGCGCTGACGAACAGCGGCACGAGCAGCGGAATGAGCGCTTTCGCGCGCTGGAGCAGGTTGCCGCTCTCGAAGTCCGCGCCGCGGGCGCGCTGGGCGGACATGATCTTGTCCGTCTCCTCGATGAGCGTGGGGATGAAGCGCAGCGCGATGGACATCATCATCGCCAGCTCATGCACCGGCACGCCGAGCTTCTTGAGCGGGCCGAGCAGGTCCTCCAGCCCGTCGGTCAGGCGGATGGGGCTGGTGGTATAGGTCAGCAGGAAGGTGCCCATGATGAGCAGCGAGATGCGCAGCATCATGGCGATGGCGGTGATCACGCCCTCGCGCGTGACGTGGAAGATCCAGAGCTGCGCGATGACGGTGCCGGGGGTGTAGAAGAGGTTCAGCACCGCGGTGAAGGCGATGATGAACAGCACCGGCTTGAGGCCGCGGAAGAGCGCCTTCGCGCCCACTTTCGAGATGCGCACGGAGACGATCAGCGTCAGGATCAGCACGCCGTAGGCAATGGGGCCCTTTGCCAGAAAGATGGCTATGATATAAAGAACGGTCGCCAGCAGCTTGGTGCGCGGGTCGAGCCGGTGGGCGAGCGTGTCGCCGGGGAAATACTGGCCGAGGGTGATGTCCTTCAGCATACGGCTCCCCCCTTTCGCAGCGCAAGCAGCGCCGCCTTCAGCTCCGCGACCGTGTAGACCGCGGGGTCGATGGGCAGCCCCTTGGCGCGCAGCGCCATGGCGACGCGCGTCACCTGCGGCACGTCAAGGCCCGCGGCAACCAGCTCGTCCGCGCGGGCGAACACCTCGCGCGGCGTGCCGCTCATGAGCACATGAGCGTCGGAGAGCACGGCGATGCGGTCCACGTTCTGCGCGATCTCATCCATCGAGTGGCTGACGAGCACGACGGTGTTGCCGCGCTCCTTATGATAGGCGCGGATATGGGCAAGCAGCTCCTCGCGCCCGCGCGGGTCAAGTCCCGCGCTCGGCTCGTCGAGCACCAGCACCTCCGGCTCCATGGCGATCACGCCCGCGATGGCGACGCGGCGCTTCTGCCCGCCGGAGAGCGCGAAGGGCGACTTTTGCAGCAGGCCCTCGTCCAGTCCCGCGAAGCGGGCGGCGTCATGCACGCGGCGGTCCAGCTCCGCGCCGGTCAGGCCCATGTTGGTGGGGCCGAAGGCGATGTCGCGGTAGACGGTCTCCTCAAAGAGCTGGTACTCCGGATACTGGAACACCAGCCCCACGCGGAAGCGCACGCTGCGGATCTTCTTCGGGTCGGCCCAGATGTCCTCGCCGTCGAGCAGCACGCGGCCGCCCGTCGGCTTGAGCAGACCGTTGAGGTGCTGGATCAGCGTCGATTTGCCGCTGCCCGTGTGCCCGATGAGGCCGAGAAACTCGCCGTGGTAAATGTCGAGCGACAGATTTTCCACCGCGCTGCGGCGGAAGGGCGTGCCCTCGCCGTAGGTGTGGGTCAGATTTTCAATACGAATGATCTCGTTCAACTCAGTTGTCCTCTTTTGCGGATTTTCCAAAGCACCTTGCAATGGCGTCGGCGCACTCGTCCACGGTGATGGCCGTAAGCGGCAGGTCGCAGCCCGCGCCGCGCAGCTCGTATAAAAGCTCCACCGTGTCCGGCACGGTCAGGCCGATGGACTTGAGCTTTTCCACCTGCGCGAACACCTCGCGCGGCGCGCCGTCCATGGCGACGCGGCCCTCGTTCATCACGATCACACGGTCGGCGTGCTCGGCTTCGTTCATGTGGTGGGTGATGAGCACAACGGTGATGCCCTCGTCGCGGTTGAGCCGTTCGATGGTCGAAATGACCTCGCTGCGGCCGATGGGGTCGAGCATGGCGGTCGCCTCGTCGAGCACGATGCACTGCGGGCGCATCGCCAGCACGCCCGCGATGGCGATACGCTGCTTCTGTCCGCCGGAGAGCAGATGCGGCGCGTGCTTTGCAAATTTCTCCATGCCGACGGTGCGCAGCGCGTCGTCCACGCGCCGCCGGATCTCCTCCGTCGGCACGCCGAGGTTCTCGGGTGCGAAAGCCACGTCCTCCTCCACCACGTTCGCGACGATCTGGTTGTCGGGGTTCTGGAACACCATGCCCACGCGGCGGCGGATCTCGAGCAGCAGCTTCTCGTCCGTGGTGTCCATGCCGTCGACGTACACCCTGCCGCCCGAGGGCAGCAGCACGGCGTTGAAGGTCTTGGCGAGCGTGGATTTGCCGCTGCCGTTGTGGCCGAGGATGACGGTGAAGCTCCCGCGCTCGATGGCGAGCGTCACGCCGTCAAGCGCAAGCGTCGGCTGCTCGTTTTCCTCGCCCGCGGGATAGGAATAGGTCAGGTTTTCAGTCCGCAGCATGGTTGACATAATTTTTCTTCCTTTGTTTATTCACTGCACCATCTTCCGGTCGCGCCGCAGGGCAGCGCGAGCCCGGTCTCGGTGACAGGCAGACCCAGCTCGTCCCACGTCACCCTGCCGCCGTACTTCTCCGCGACGAGCAGATGGAGCATATAGCCGAGCACCGAGGGCGCAAGGCCCGTGGTGTAGGAATTGATGATGACGAACAGCGGCTTGTCGCTGAGCACCTGAGAACAGAGCTTCACGAAGGGGAAGAGGTTATCCTCCAGCTTCCAGACCTCGCCGCCCGGGCCGCGGCCGTAGCTCGGCGGGTCCATGATGATGGCATCGTAGGTCTTGCCGCGGCGGATCTCGCGCTCGACGAACTTCGCGCAGTCGTCCACGATCCAGCGGATCGGCGCGTCGGCCAGACCGCTGACCTTTGCGTTCTCCTTCGCCCATACGACCATGCCCTTGGCGGCGTCGACGTGGCAGACGCTCGCGCCGCTCTTGGCGCAGGCGACGCTCGCCGCGCCCGTGTAGGCAAAGAGGTTCAGCACACGGATGGGACGGTCCGCCTGCTCGATCTTCTCACGCGCAAAGTCCCAGTTCACCGCCTGCTCAGGAAAGAGTCCCGTGTGCTTGAAGTTCATGGGCTTGCACTGGAACGTCAGATCGCGGTAACGCATCTGCCACTGCTCGGGCAGCTTTTCCTTGTCCCAATGTCCGCCGCCGGTGGACGAGCGGTGGTAGCGTCCCTGCGCGTTTTTCCAGCCGCGGTTCGCGTGCGGCGTCTCCCAGATGGCCTGCGGGTCGGGACGCACGAGGATCTGCCGCCCCCAGCGCTCCAGCTTTTCGCCGCCGCCGCAGTCGAGCAGCTCGTAATCCTCCCACTTGTCCGCGATCCACATAGGCTCTATCTCCTTCGCCGGCGCACAGCGCCGCATATTAAATCAATGTATTATACTATAATCGCGCACGGTTCGTCAATTGAAAAAAGGGGCGTTGTCAAAGGCTTTACAATATGTTAAACTTTTGAAGGACGGCTCCTTCGCGGAAACCTTTTTCCGCGTTCGTCCGTTCAAGAAAATACCGATAACGTTTCGTGAGATGACTTTTATGGATAAAATTCTTTTACATTCCTGCTGCGCCCCCTGCTCGGTCTACTGCGTGGACACCCTGCGCGGCGAGGGCATCGAGCCGGTGTCGCTGTGGTTCAACCCGAACATCCACCCGTGGACAGAGTACGACCAGCGCCGCTCGACGCTGCTCGAATACGGAGAAAAGGAGCGGGTCGAGGTGCATATCTTAGAGGACTACGGCCTGCGCGACTTCGTCCGCGCCGTCGCCGCGGACATTGACCACCGCTGCGCGCACTGCTACACCATCCGTCTCGGCACGGCGGCGAAGTACGCGAGCGAGCACGGCTACGAGGCGTTCACCTCCTCGCTGCTCATTTCCCCCTACCAGAACCACGAGCTGCTCAAGGCGGTCGGCGAGACGATGGCGAGAAAGTACGGCGTGGAATTTCTCTACCGTGACTTCCGCCCCGGCTTCCGCGCGGGACAGGCAAAGGCTCGTGAGATGGGGCTTTATCTCCAGAAATACTGCGGCTGCATCTTCTCCGAGGAGGACCGCTACGAGAAAAAGATCGGTCGGGCGCGCACGCGCTTTGCCGAGGAATGAGAAAGGCTGGACTGCACGATGAAAAAGCTGCTTTTCGCCGCACTCTACGACGCCGTGTTCGAGGGCGTCACGGAGGATAACCTCTACACAAACGCCTACAGCGCCGGCGCGTGAGCGTCGCTGCCTGTCCGAACCAAATTCAAGGAGGTCTGCGCATGAGGTTGAGCGTCATTCAGATGGATATGCGTTTGGGTGAGAGTGCCTATAATTTCGCGCACGCGGAGGCGCTGCTGCGCCGCGCGGCGGCGGAGGGCACGGACACCGCGCTGCTGCCCGAAACTTGGAACACCGGCTTCTTCCCCGCCGACCATCTGCCGGAGCGGAGCGACCGCGGCGGCGAGGCGGTGAAGGCGCTGTGCGCGCCGCTCGCCCGCGAGCTGAACATGAACATCGTCGCCGGCTCGGTCTCCGACCGGCGCGGCGGGCGCGTGTACAATACCGCCTATGTCTTTGACCGGCAGGGCGCGCGTCTCGCGGCCTACGACAAAACGCATCTCTTTACCCCGATGGGCGAGCACGAGCACTACGCCGCCGGCGATCACCTCACGACCTTTTCGCTCGACGGGCACAAATGCGGCCTGCTCATCTGCTACGACCTCCGCTTCCCCGAGCTTTTCCGCACGCTGGCGCTTCAGGGCGTCGAGCTGCTGCTCCTGCCCGCGCAATGGCCCGCCGCGCGGCGGTATCATTGGGAAACGCTCACAGCGGCGCGCGCCATCGAAAACCAGTTCTTCCTCGCCGCCTGCAACTCCTGCGGCACGGCGGGCGAGACTGTGTTCGGCGGCGCGTCGCGCATCCTCGGTCCCCGCGGCGAGCTGCTCGCCGCCGCCGGAGTGGGCGAGGAGATCGTCACCGCCGCGCTCGATTTTTCCGTCCTTGCGGAGGTCCGCAACTCCATCAACGTCTTTCACGACCGTCGGCCGGAGCTATATCGCCTCTGAAATAAAACGTCGTACCGAGACCGCAGGGTCTCTGGGCTTTTTCCGTTTTGACGAAAAAAATTCACAAATTTTGTGCATTTCACCGTTATCTGCCTATGGAAATGCCGCTTGCAGCGCGGTATCCTATGCTTGCAGGAGGGACCGCGGCGCGGCGCTCCTGCCGCTTCATTTTATCATTTCAATTCCCATGAAAATAAAGGAGCTGTGAACTATGGAAACCTTAAAGCGTTACCGTCTCTGGGCCATCGTCGTATCCTGCTGCATGATCGTGCTGGGCGCCGCGATGATCCTCCGCCCCGACATCTCCGCGCTGGCCGTGTGCTATCTCACCGGCGCGCTGTGCATCGCCATGGGCGTGTGCGAGATCGCCCGCTACTTCAGCATCGGCGTCATCGGCATCCTCTTCCGCTTCGACCTGATCGTGGGCATTCTCAGCACGCTCGCGGGTGTTCTGCTTCTTGCCCACCCCACCGGAGCACTGACCGTCCTGCCCATCATCCTCGGCTTCTACATCATCATCGACAGCGTCTTTTCCATTCAGGCCGCCGTAGAGCTGCGCCGCTTCGGTCTCGGCAGCTGGGGACTGAATCTGTTGCTGGGCATCGTGGGCGCTGTGCTCGGCGTGCTGATGATCCTCGACCCCTTCGACGGCGCGGCGGCGCTGATGATCTACATGGGCGTTTCCCTGCTGCTTGCGGGCGTTGAGAGCATCTACACCGTCATCTGCCTGTCCCGCGCGTTTAAGAGCGACGCGCACCAGAGGGTCATCGACGCCGTCTGGCACGAGGTCTGAGTCCTCCCGATCGTCCGCTGCGGAAAAAAATTTCCGCGGCGGACGATTTTCTCTTGCATTCTCCGTTCAGTTGTGGTATAACCTTCCAAACGTATGGGAGATTTGGACTACTGTTTTTCTCCCATATGACCACAACGGGCCGCGCCAAAAGCGGCCATTCTTTCTTTAAGGCGGGTGAATGATCGGATGGACACCTTTTTTTCGCAGCTCTCCTCGCTCTCGCTCCTTTCCATCACGGTGCGGCTGCTGCTCACGACCGTGTTCGCTGGCACGCTCGGCTATGAGCGCGAGCGGCACCGGCAGGCGGCGGGCTTCCGCACCTACATCATTGTCGCGGACGCTGCCGCGCTGGTGATGATGACGAACCTCTACATCGGCGATGTCTTCGGCTCGACCGACCTCGTGCGTATGCCGGCCTCGGTCATCACCGGTCTGGGCTTTCTCGGCGCGGGCACCATTCTTGTCACCAAGAGCCATGAGATCAAGGGCCTGACGACCGCCGCCGGACTCTGGGCGGTGTCCATCATCGGCACCGCCATCGGCGCGGGCTTCTACACGGGCGGCACAGTGTGCTACGCCTTCATTCTGCTGGCGATGAACGTGCTGCGGCTGGTGGACGTGCGCATCCAGAGCCGGCAGAAGACCGCCACCGTCTACTTCGAGCTCCGCTCGAAGCTGAGCATCGGGCAGCTCGTCCGCCTCGCGCGGGAAAAGGACTGCACACTCTCGGAGCTGGAGCTGTACGCCGATTCCGGCTACGGCGACAACCTTGTGTGCGGCACGTTCACCCTCTGGGCGGAGGGCCGCACGTCGCTCGACGATATCCTTCGGGAGCTCAGCGCCGTCGAGGGTGTCATCTACCTCACCAGGATCTGACCACAGCGGCATGGGACGCCGAAGCATTCGCTTCGGCATCCTGTTTTTCTGCCGTCCCGACAGGACGTTTCCCCTTGCAAGCAGGACCGCTATCCCCTATAATGGAGAAAAAGGCAAGGGAGGCGGCGCGCCATGGTGACTGACGATATTCTCTACCGCCGCTATCTCAGCGGCGACGAGGACGGTCTGAGCGCTCTCATGGAGCGCCACGGCGACAAGCTCACGCTCTACCTCGACGGCTGCCTTCACGATCTCCACGAGTCCGAGGACCTGATGATCGAAGTGTTCGCCTACCTGATCGCCAAACAGCCCCGCATCCGCGACGGCGGCTTTCGGGCATACCTCTACCGATCCGCGCGGCACATGGCGCTGCGGCTGCTTTCCAGAAAGCGCGCACAGCTCTGCTTCTCGCTCGACGCGCTGACGGAGGAGCCGGAGGCGCGGGAGCTGGTGGAGGGGGCCGTAGAATCGGCGGAGCGCGCCCGCATCCTGCGCGCGTGCATGGCGGAGCTGCACGCGGACTACCGCGAGGCGCTGTTCCTCGTCTACTTCGAGGGCTTGAGCCACGCGGAGACCGCCGCCGTCATGGGCAAGCGGGAAAAGCAGGTCGCGGACCTCATCTACCGCGGAAAAAACGCGCTGCGCAAGCGTCTGGAGCAGGAGGGGATCACCGATGCGTACAACGGATGAACGTCTTGCCGCCGCCAAGCGGCGGGCAGAGGAGATAAAGCGGCAGGAGCGCAGCCGCCGCAGCCGTATTGCCGCCGTTTCCGGCGCGGCGGCCTGTCTTGCGGCGATCCTCGGTCTCGCGCTGGCGATGCCGTCCGTCACGGCGCGCTTCTCCGGCGCGGACTACTATGGCGGCATGACCGCCAGTCTGTTCACCGGTGAGAGCCTCGGCTATCTTTTAGTGGGACTGCTGGCCTTCGCGCTCGGCGTGTGCGTGACGGTGCTGTGCGTCCGCCTGCATGAGCGGGAGCGGGACGAGGGCAGCGAGGAGGAGCACGGCGATGCTTGAGCTTTGGGATTACCTCGTACAGTTCCTTGTGACGGCCTGCGGCTTCTGCGCCGCGCTGCGGGAATACTACCGGGCGCGCCGCCAACCGTGGTTCCTGCTGACCTGCTTTTATGCGACCTTCGCGCTCGGCACGCTCTACTGGTCGCTGCATTTGCTGCTGCGGCAGGAAACGCCGCAGGTCTTCTACGTCTCCGACCTCGCGTGGCTCGCGAGCTTCGTCTTTCTCCTCGCGCTGACGCTCACGCTGCCGACGGCGGAGGAGCGGCGCTTCCGCACGAGGCTGTGCCGGCTCGTGCCGGTCGTCTGCCTGCCGCAGTTTATCCTGTACGTCACCTACGGCGACGTGCTCTCGAACGTTTTCATGTGCGGCATGACGATGCTGCTCGCGTGGTGCGCCGTGCGCGGTCTCGTGTGGGCGAAGCGCTCAGGCGGTGCGCGGCTGCGCCGGTTCTACGGAACGGTGCTTGCTTTCGCGGCGCTGGAGTACGCGCTGTGGACCTCCTCGTGCTTCTGGGTAAGCGACACGCTGACGAACCCCTACTTCTGGTTCGACTTCCTGCTCTCGCTCGTGCTCCTTCTGCTCCTGCCCGCGCTGCGAAAGGCGGTGGACGCATGACCTACATCGAAAACGTCCTCGTGTGCATGGCGGCCCCGCTGCTCGTGGCACTGCTGCTCCTGCGGAGGAAACAGCGTCCGCTGCTGCTTTTCTGCCTCGCGGGCATGGGAATGTGCCTGCTCGCGGCATACCTCAACACCTTCTTCGCCCAGTTCTACGCCGCAGACGCGCTGAACGCCGCCACGCAGATCGCGCCGGTGGTGGAGGAGATCATGAAGCTGCTGCCGCTGCTCTTTTACCTCGCGGTGTTCGAGCCGGACGCGGAGCGCTTCCGCCTCGCCGCCATCGTGGTGGCCGCGAGCTTCGCCACCTTTGAGAACGTCTGCTACCTGACGCAGAACGGCGCGGGGCAGTTCGTTTATCTGCTCATCCGCGGCTTCGGCACGGGCGCGATGCACATCGTCTGCGGCAGCGTGTATGGCCGCGTCCTGCGCCCCGTGTGGGGCAGCCGCCCGCTCCGCGCGGCGTGCCTGTTCGGCCTGCTCTGCGTCGCCATCATCTACCACGCCATCTATAACCTGCTCGTGAGCGTCGGCGGCACGGCGCAGCTGCTCGCCTACGCTATCCCCCTGCTCACGGCGCTGTGCTTCCACCTGCTCGGGCAGCAGACCGCAGCGCAAAAGCAATAAGATCATCGGACCGTCCGCATTCGAAATGGATGCGGATCATTTTTTTGTCAAAAATCTTCCAGCTTGTTCCTTGGATAAACTGGCGCGATTTTCAAAGACTAAGGCCAGTAAAACGACGTTAAAGGAGAATCGGCATAGATGAAAGCAACCGGAATCGTGCGCCGGATCGACGACCTTGGCCGTGTGGTCATTCCCAAGGAGATCCGCCGCACCATGCGCATCCGCGAGGGCGACCCGCTATTGACATCATTGACAGCAGATGAGAGAGCGCTCCGGTACATAACCGAGCTCGGAAACCGGCTGGAGAGTTGAGAAAAACGCCTTGTGTGGTGGTCGTGGCCAACCGTTGCGATTGCCACACTCAATTCAATTTTTGAGGGGGCGAAATCTGCCTTTAGGCAGTCTCCAACAATCTGTTGTCGCAGCTTGTTTCCGTGGAGTAATCGAGTTTTACTCTCTTTGAATTCCAGAAATCCCTGTTCCGTGGGAGGGGTTGCGATATGGTCATCTGAAAGATATTCA
>ERZ827108.1459-NODE-1459-length-31309-cov-10.972164_pt1 | contig 31309 bp, 26 predicted proteins | sample MGYA00519921_ERZ827108 | MGnify/ENA primary metagenome ERZ827108 (study PRJEB31778, sample SAMEA3449258) | human gut metagenome | biome: human gut; feature: human-associated habitat; material: faeces | place: United Kingdom | collected 2010/2012 ...
ATTTCTAATAAAATGATGAAATAGTGTTGACTATGTAAAAAATATATGATATAATGTAAATATCAGCGAAAGCTGAAATATTATAAGAAAGCACAAAATATTTTTTCTACGCATTGAAGCTCGGTGAATAACCGGGCTTTTAATGTATAATAAAATAATTTATTGACAAAATATGGTGTGACTAATATAATTAAATGCATAAAATTATTAAGGGAATTAGTAAATGTATATAATAAAACCACATTTTGATTATTGTCCGATACAGAAAACAGAATATTTTGTCAATGTAAAGTATAAAATAAGCGATGTGAATACAATAATTAAAGACCATTTAAGGAGTTTTTTACTCTTTAAATGGTCTTTTTGTGTTTTGCGTTTCAATCAACAGGTAAAAAAGACGGTAAGGGAAATCTTTCTGAAAATACGATAGAAGATATGAGAGTTGGTGTAATATGGAGTGGTAGGAAATTAATTTTAAACAAAGAAGTATTTTAGTTAATAAAACAGTTGAAAGAATGTCATTAGGAACAGAAATTTATTTTATTCATCTGTTTCAGGAGGTGCGGCATAATATGTTATATCTACATCCATGCCCACAAGCCATTGATTTAAAAGTACCAAATCGGCAATTTCAACAAGTCCGTCACCGTTTGTATCAGCAGGACTTGGTGCAAGGACAGGATATTGAAGTGCATTGTCGATCATATAGCTATTAACTATATATTTTTTTAGTGCTATAGAATCAAATACATTAACCTTTTCATCACCGTTCACATCGCCGGGAATGAAGTCAATATCAGGCTCTGGACCCTTATATTCATAATTTTTCCAGTCGGGAAGTTCGTCTAATGTAATACAGTAATCACTTTGATAAATTTCTTTAAGTGTATCATAATTATTCTTGTTTTTACCGGTAAGGAAATTATCCGAGCCGTTATCGTACCAGATGCAGAAATACAGCCAATGAGCTTTTTCGATAAGCATGTTCTCAAGACTTGGAACTGTATCGTTTTCTGGCATTGCAACAAGTTTTTTGTTATCTGTAAGATTTACAAGATTGTAGAATGTATCTGAAATAGCATCTTCATTAGGACAATCGGAAAGACCGTCAGTTCTGTTATATATACAATTATATTTGTCAAAGCCTACCATGTCAACCCATTCGTCACCGGGATACCATTCAGGCGATGAAGAATAAGTATAGCTGTTGAATTCCCATATAAGATTGTGAAGACCGTATTCTTCAGTAAGGGTTGTATAGAGCTGTTTCCAAAGAGCTTTGTATGGTTCAGGACCTTCCTGTCCCCACCAGAACCATGCGTTTCCAATTCCCGGATTACCTTCAGCTTCATGATAAGGTCTGAAAATTATCGGTACTCCGGCTTCCTGAACCTTGAGAAGCTGTTCGGCAAGAGCTTCAATTGTAAGCATTACATACTCATATTCTTTGGTACCCTCAATGGTTGCATTTGCCACACTGAATGAACTGTTTGGCTTATAGCTTGCCGCTGACCAGTCAACCGGTTCTCCGATTTCATAGTTTGCAAAATCAGTTGGCAGATTGATATGCCAGCAAACTGTAGGAATACCGTTTCGTTCGTTTCCCCATTCAATAATTCTTTCGGTTGTTCCATCGTCCCAGCCGTAAAGAGGATTATAGTTCATCATATCAAATCCTCTGATTGCAGGATAAACTCCGAAATTTTTATTTATCCATTCAAATTCAGATTCATATCCTAAAAGGTCATCGCCGCTGTATCCGGCAGGTTGATCTACCGTATGACCGTTTCCGTAAATTTCCTGCTGACCTGATATAATATGCTTTCCGTACATATCGCAGAGATAATTCATAAGTCCTTGAGTTTCTTTTGTAGCGTTAGGATCAGAAAGAACAGGTTTTATATTAAGTTCAGGCATTACTGCTTTTGTAACAGTAACTGTATCATAAAGTGCATATCCATATCCTACATTGTCACCGGATTGAATCTTAATTTCATTAGTACCTTTATTAAGCCTTATAAGTCCCATCGAATAGTCAGTAAAAGTATCTGAATGAGGCATTAAATATGATGTACCTTTATTGCCGTTTACGCTATAAGACTGGACTCTTCCTGTTTCATCAAGATATTGCCATGAACGTACCTCAAGATTATACATTCCATCTTCAGGAGCGTCAACTTCAAATGAAAAACTACCGTTACCCTGAATCCATACATAGCCTTTTCCGGAAAAACCTGTATTATATCCTCCATATACATTATCTGTAATTTGAGCATCTCCGGCAAGCTCCAGGTCTTCGCATTCACTGTAAAACAGCGGAGCAGTCACAGCGTTTGCGGGAACAGTAAATACACATGCAGAAGCCGTTACTGCGGCTGCGCTTAATAATGATAGCATTTTTTTTAATTTTTTTATCATATTATATTCCTCCTCTTACGTTTATTTATATAAATTTATTATACTTTATTGATTAATAAAAGTCAATAAATATATGAATTTTTTCAAAAAAACATACATTATTTGTAGAAATTCAACAAAAAAACAATAGGGTAATTAATTATAATTACCCTATAAAGTTCTTATAAAACCTTTTCAGCGCTTGCAATTTTAACAGCAAGACAAAAGATTTCCATAGCTTTTGTCAATTCGTCGACTGACGGATAGGTCGGAGCTATTCTAATATTTTTGTCTTCAGGATCCTTGCCATAAGGATAAGTGGCGCCGGCGCCGGTAAGCGTTACTCCGGCGTCCTTGCACAGTGCAACGATTCTCTTTGCACAGCCGGGGAGTGAATCAAAAGAGATAAAGTATCCGCCTTCCGGTTTTGTCCAGCTGCCGATTTCAAGTGGCGCTATTTCTTTTTCCAATATTTCTGTTACGGCATTGAACTTCGGAGCCAATAATTTTTTGTGCTTGTTCATATGTTCAAGAAGACCTTCATAGCTGCCGAAATATTTTGCGTGTCTGAGCTGATTTATTTTATCATACCCGATAGTTCTCATTGTCATGACTTTAGTCAGTTCGGAAATATTATTTCTGCTTGTTCCTAAAACTGCCACGCCTGATCCGGCAAAAGTGATTTTGGACGTTGAGCCGAATATATAAACCATATCTTCATTATTGTTTTTCTTTAATTCGTCCATAATATTAAGAAGCTTTGTCGGAGAATCAACAAGATGATGAATACAATAAGCATTGTCCCAGAAAATTCTGAAATCTGATGCCTTCGGCTTGAGAGCTGCAAAGCGTTTTACAGTTTCATCACTGTACACATATCCTGTGGGATTGGAGTATTGCGGAACACACCATACGCCTTTTATTGCGTCATCTTCAGAAACTAATTTTTCAATTAAATCCATATCCGGACCTGTTTCAAAAGTCGGAATATTGATCATTTCAATACCAAATGTTTCGCAAATTGAAAAATGTCTGTCGTATCCAGGAACAGGACACAAAAATTTGACTTTTTCTTGTTTATGCCATGGTGTGTTCCCGCATACTCCTTTGAGAAACGATGTAGAGATTATGTCGTACATTATATTAAGGCTTGCATTTCCGCAGACAATTACCTCGTCTTCAGAAACTCCGAGCATTTTTGAAAAAATCGTTTTTGCTTCCGGTATACCGTCAAGAAGACCGTAATTTCTATAGTCATCACCGTTTAAACCGATAAGACTGCTTTGGCTGTTAATAGTATCAAGCATATCCATGCTTAGTTCAAGCTGTTCCGGAGACGGCTTACCCCTTGCCATATTTAGGTTAAGTTTCATTGCCTTAAATTTTTTATATTCTTCATCCCACTGATTTTTCATGGCGTCAAGCTTGCTTTTTTCCATATCTTTAAATCCCATGTAAATCTACTCCTTATTTACCCTCGCACAATTTTTGTACGGTATTAACTGAAATATTTTAAATGTTTACGATTATTATAGCATAAAATTTATAATTTTGCAATACGTCACAAAAAAATGAAAAGGAAATAAAAGAAAGATCATAAAAAATTTTAATATTCACTTGACAAATGCAAATAAATATTATATAATAAAGTACTTTCAAAAGAACGGAGGTATTCACTTGAAAACAGAAAACTTTAAAACTATTTCAGAAAACAGAAAAGCAAGGCATGAATATTTCGTACTTGAAAGCATGGAAACCGGAATTGAATTAATGGGAACTGAGGTAAAATCTCTGAGATTGGGACAGGTTAATCTGAAAGACAGTTGGTGTTCAATTGATAATGGCGAGCTTTTTATTAAAGGAATGCATATATCTCCTTATGAAAAAGGGAACATTTTTAACCGTGATCCTATGAGAGTCAGAAAATTGCTTATGCACCGCAAAGAGATTAACCGTCTTTTCGGTAAGATCAAACAGGACGGACTTACTTTGATTCCGCTTTCACTTTATTTTAAAGGCTCAATCGTTAAAGTTCAGCTTGGATTATGCAAGGGTAAAAAGCTTTATGACAAGCGTGAAGATGCCGCAAGGAAAGATGCTAAGCGTCAGATTGAAAGGGCTGTAAAAAATAATTATTAATGGGGGCGTAAAGGTTTCGACGGGGATTTTGAACTGCAATAAGCGAGTAGAGACGGTGTTCACTCTTTAAATTGCACCACGTTTAAATATAAACGCTAGAAATAATATTACTGTAAGCACAAGAAACTTACAGGTAGCAGCCTAAGTCTGCTACTGTCCTCCTTTTGAGTACCACGGCAAAAGCTTGGGCATCGATTAGTGGTGAACGTTCTTCCGTATTGTTCCGGACGGTATGAATGTATCAGGAACTACTGATACTGACAGCTTGTTTATCGGCGGTCAGTTTAAGGAATTTTAAAAGGTAAACTACACTCGTAGAAAGTTGTACGGATAGATTTTCGGACACGAGTTCGACTCTCGTCGCCTCCACCAAGAAAGCTGTGTAAATATGCTGAAAATGGCGTGTTTACGCAGCTTTTCATTTTGGATAAATTAAAATAAACTAATAAAAACGACTTTTTATGTCGTAGTAGTGTCGTAGTAAAAACAGGTCAATCGTCAATTTTTAGCTGTTTTCTGAGTACTTCAATATCGTTGTGCACATAAGTACCAGCTGTGACAGAAATATCAGAGTGACCCATGACCTTTTGAATTGTATAAATATCAACACCTTTTTCACGGAGAAGAGTTCCATAGGTATGTCTAAGTTCATGAGGTGTAAGCTTTGGTATATTAAGTTCTTTACTTGCTTTTTCCATAAAACGTTCGAACTTATCAGCGTAAGAATGCGGTACAATAGGTTTGTCAGGTTTTTCACCTGATATTACGTATTCTGATTCTCTGGGAATTAAATTAATTACGGAAATAAGGCTATCACTAATAGGAATATATCTGTTTGATGTTTCAGATTTTGTCTCACCAATAACAACTTTACCTGTTGTTTGCGTGACGAGTTATGGAGCAAAATGCAGAGCATATGGTTGTGACTTATGGTGTGTATCAGATCGACTCTGCTGAGGCGGAAAGATGCGTCCTTGATGCAATTTCTGTAGGATACCGTTCCATAGACACGGCGCAGGCTTACAGTAACGAAGAAGGCGTAGGAAACGCAATTGTAAAGTGCGGCATTCCTCGTGAGGAGCTGTTCATCACTACGAAAGTATGGATAAGCAATTCAGGATATGAAAAGGCTAAAACGTCAATTGAGGAATCCCTGCGCAAGCTAAAAACGGACTATATTGACCTGTTGCTGATTCACCAGCCTTTCGGTGACTATTACGGAACCTATCGTGCCATGGAAGAGACATACAAAGCCGGCAAGGTGAAAGCTATCGGAGTGTCCAACTTCTATCCGGACAGATTTATTGATATTCACCATTTTGCAGAAATCAAACCGGCGATAAATCAGGTGGAAACTCATGTGTTCCAGCAGCAGAAGACTGCGAAAGAATATCTCAAAAAGTGCGGTGCACAGATTGAATCCTGGGGATCTTTTGCAGAAGGAAAAAATGACTACTTCAACAATCCTGTTTTAAAGGAAATCGGTGCAAAACACGGAAAGTCAGCAGCACAGGTCGCTTTGCGTTTTCTGATGCAGAGCGATGTGGTCGTGATTCCCAAATCCACCCATAAGGAACGTATGGAGGAGAATTTCAACGTTTTCGACTTTACTCTGATAGCAGAAGAAATGTCAGCCATTGAAGCACTAGATGGCGGTGAAAGTCTGTTTTTCTCCCACTATGACCCGGAAATCGTGGAATGGTTTATGACAATGGCATAAAAAGCAACAACTGATAATTTTATGAGCTGCTGTACCTTGTAAAAAGGTGCAGCAGCTCTATATTTATCAATGGTAAATTTCTTCATCAAAACGTTGGGTTGAATTACTTTTCCGATTGAATAATTGAAAAGGGTATGCATTTATAAAAGGAAAATAATAAAATGTTGGAAGTTGGAATGAAAGCACCTAATTTTAAATTGCATAACATGTTATTTGTTTATCGTTTATTCGTCACCTAAGTAATATCTTGTTTTACCCTGTGTTTTCTTTCCGTACTCAATAGCCTCTTTGGGACATCCTGCTATACATGCCATACAGTGCGTACAATTATCATCCCAAACAGGTCTGCCATTTACTATCTTGATATTATTCAATGGACATCTGTCTGCGCAAGTACCGCATTCGGAACATTTGTCGGTAACGGCGAATCCTTTTGTCTTTATCATAATTGCATACATAATAGGATTGAGAATTTTGGACATTATAGCCTTGCCGGGTTCTTCTTTTGGAAGTTTTTTGCCTTTGGCAATGACTGTTGCGATTTCCTGAATCTTCGGCTTGGCATTTTCAAGTACCTTATCATTGATATACTTAGGTTGAGTGCCCCCGCCTGCAATATATCCCTGTGGCATTACAATAGAATTAAATCCAGCCAAATTAAACTCCTTTTCTTCACATAGCTTTTTAACATAGTTGACAGTCTGCCATGGAGTTTGTGCGCAGGTTACAACGAAATAAGCCTTCCTTGTTCCCGAGAAATCAACCTTTTTTATGTATTCGTTCATTATACGAGGTAATCTTCCGGCATAAACCGGACCAACAAAGACAAGAGGTTTTGTTGAACTGACAGAACCGTAATTGTTGCTTTTCACGCATTGATTGATTGAAATAATCTCGTCATCGCAAACCTCTGCAATTTTTTTGGCAGCATAACGGCTATTACCGGTTCCGCTAAAATATAAAATCATAATTTTTCCTCCTATAGCTTTTTACTAGAGTATAGCATATAAAAGACAACTCACGATAAACTGGAAAGGTGAGATATTTTATCAGAAAAATTTACCGTAAGTTTATCTTATAGTGTTATAATATAAAAATAAAGGAACACGTTATCCTTTTATCACATATTTAATGGAGGTATTTTCAAATGAATACGATGGAAACTATTTGCAGCAGAAAGACAATTCGCAGTTATACCGGCGAAAATATCACCGCAGATGAATTAAATGTGATTCTTAAAGCGGCGAATGCTTCTCCTGTTGGAATGGGACAGTATGATAGTATGCATCTTACGGTCATTACAAATGAGGAATTGATGAATAAAATTGATGCAGCAGGAGCTGCTTTGTTTGGTCAACCCGATATGCATCCTTTGTATGGTGTTCCGACCCTTGTTCTCGTTTCTTCCAAAAAGCCGGATCCTATGATGGAGAATGTTGCTTTTTCTAATGCTGCGATTATTGCGCACAATATGGCATTGGCAGCAACAGATCTTGGTGTGGGATCCTGCTATATCTGGGGTGCGATTGCAGCTTTGTCTGGTTCAGCAGAGCTTTTAAAAGAGTTGAATCTTCCAGAAGGTTTTATTCCCTGCTGTGCAATAGGACTCGGAAAAACAGATTGTAAATATGAGATCAGGGACATTCCGGAAAACAGAATCGCCAAAAGCATTATTGAATAATGTGTTATCAGTAAAACAACATGGAGGTAAGAAAATTTTTTCTTGCCTCCATTGTTCTTTATTAGCATTTATTGGGCAAGGTCACTGTAAAAGTAGATCCTTCTCCTGGTGTACTTTTTACCGTTATCGTGCCTTTACATAGTTCGACAATCCTTTTTACCAGTGGAAGTCCAAGCCCATTTCCTTCTGATTTACGGGAAGGATCACCCTGATAAAACTTTTCAAAGATATGTTTCTGTACGTCGTTTGTCATACCTTCACCGTGGTCAGTGATGACAACCTCTGTAGCCTCATCAGTTGAATTCATAAAAACATGGATGGTGCTGTTTTCCGGCGAATATTTGATAGCGTTATCTATAATATTACTCCATACCCTTTCCAATAGCTGTTCATTACCATAGTACAGTTGGCGTGGAAGTTCCATATCAAAATCAATGTTTTTTATCTCCCATTTTCCTTCAAGCATCAGAATTGCCTTCCTTATCTGCTCATCTATACGATATTCTGCTTTATTGGGAATAATCTCTTGATTTTCAAGTTTGGAGAGCATCAGGATGCTGCTGGAAAGATTGGATAACCGCCTTGAATTTTCAATGATAATCTCTACATAGTGATTGTGCTTTTCGGGCGACAGCCGATCATTCTGCAGCAAGGTTGCGTATCCTTCGATAGAGGTTATCGGTGTTTTGAATTCATGAGATACGCTTTCGATAAAGTCAGTACGAAGAGTTTCAACGTGTGATAAGTCTTGTACCATTGTATTAAATCGCTTAGCCATTTCACGAATCTCCATGATATTTTCATTTTCCGGAACTCTGACAGAAAAATCCCCTTTTGACAGAGCTTCAAAAGCATTGCTTATATTTTGAATGGGACGGATCAATTTTCTTCCTACATAGATAGCAATGGCACCGCCAATCAGCAAACTTCCGAATACCATAAATATAATAGGCAGTCGGTGCATTCTTGGATCAGTCGTTATAGCTCCGAATTTATACAGGACTGTCCATAATATTGAAAGAAGAAAACATATTAATGTAATTGTACTGAAAACAAGAATTGCAAAATACAGCCATAAACCGGAATGCTTATTTTTAGTCAACTTTTTTCACCGCCTTATATCCAAGTCCACGAACGGTAACAATTTCAAAGTCATTACACCCTTCAAAACGGTCACGCAGACGATTTATATGTGTGTTTACAGTACGCTCATCTGTTTCCGAGAACATTCCCCATATCTCATCCATCAGCTGCTGACGAGTAAAAATTTTATTCGGATAAGAAAGAAGTTTGTATAGTAAATAGAATTCTTTTTGAGGGAGAATAGTTTCTTTGCCATTGATTGTTACGGTGAGCGCATCGTAGTTAAGAACTGTAGAACCTACAGTAATCTTTTTATCGCTGGATATTTTTGCCCGACGGAGCAGGGCTTCGACACGCAGAACCAATTCCTTAACATTGATGGGCTTTATCATATAGTCATCGGCTCCGACCCGAAAACCTTTTTGCATATCTACAAACTGATCTTTCGCAGTAACCATTAAAATAGGAAGATCATAATTTGCATCCCGGAGGGATTCAGTAAGCTCATATCCATTCATTTCCGGCATCATAATGTCAGCAACAATCAGATCAATATACTCTTTATCCATGATATCGAGCGCTTCCATACCGTCCCTGGCTGGAATACTGTTGTATCCGCTGTCAGATAATACAGTGCAAAATAATTCACGCATATCAGCGTTGTCTTCAACGACCAGAATATTAAACATAGGCATGCCTCCTTTAACTGTTCCTTATATTATACCATGAATCAGCGACAAATAAAAGGCAAATTTATAGTACGCTTGTCAACATAAATCATAACATACAAAGAACACGCCAAGATAAACTCACACAGTTGTTTTTTTAAATCAGTTTATCTTTAGTTGTCCAAAAGTTTACTTTCATTTGCTAAAATACATGTATCTTTTTTAAGGAGGACATAATTATGATTCGGTTATTGAAACGAATGAACACAAAGAATCGAATGAAAGCTTGATGAAAACTCATCGGAAGGAGAATATTTTTTATGCTGCAATTAAAGAACATAGTAAAAACCTATGTGACAGGCGATCTGGAACAAAAAGCTTTAAAGGGAGTCAGTATAAGCTTTAGGGAAAATGAATTTGTTTCCATTCTGGGACAGAGCGGTTCGGGAAAAACTACTATGCTGAATATCATAGGTGGTCTTGACCGTTATACCAGCGGTGACCTGATTATCAATGGTGTATCCACAAAAAAATACAAAGATGCTGACTGGGATTTTTATCGCAACAATTCCATTGGTTTTGTATTTCAGAGTTACAATCTGATTCCACATCAGACAGTACTTGCTAATGTAGAAATGGCACTGACACTTGCCGGTGTTTCTAAAAGAGAGCGTCGGCAGAGAGCAGTCTCTGTACTGAAAAAAGTGGGACTTGGTGATCATATTCATAAAAAACCGAATCAGATGTCAGGCGGTCAGATGCAGCGTGTGGCGATTGCACGTGCATTGATAAACAATCCTGATATTCTGCTGGCAGATGAACCTACTGGTGCACTTGACTCGGAAACAAGTGTCCAGATCATGGAATTGCTGAAAGAAATAGCGAAGGATAAACTGGTAATTATGGTAACACACAATCCGGAACTTGCGCAGCAGTATTCCACAAGAATCGTAAAGCTTCTGGACGGCAGAATTGTTGATGATTCCAATCCTTGTACGGAAAGTGAAGCCCCGGTCGAACCACAAAAGCGCAAGAAAATCTCAATGTCATTTTTTACAGCACTTTCTCTTAGCTTTAATAATCTTCGCACGAAGAAGGGACGCACTCTGCTGACATCATTTGCCGGTTCAATCGGAATTATTGGTATAGCACTCATTCTGGCACTTTCCACAGGAATGAACACCTACATATCAGATGTACAAAAGGAAACAATGTCATCATATCCGCTTACCATAAGCGATGAAACTATTGATGTTTCCAGTGTTATGGGACGGCGAAGTGAAATAATAAATGAGCGCAGAGATCCAGATTCTGACAAATCTGAGGAACGTTCTGGTGTTTATGCGGATTATCGTGACCTGGAAACACGTGAAACAATGACATCCAGCATTGTAGAAAACAATTTGACTGAATTCAAAAAGTATCTTGATGATCCGGACAGTGAAATTCAGCAGTATCTTGGCGAAAACGGTGTGATTTACACTTATGATGTAAATTTCAGCGTATATTCTTATGATACGAATGGAACACTTATCAACAGTGATGCAGATACAGAGGATATTACATCTTCCAATGTAACAGCTGAAAATGGTAACAGCAATGGGAGAAACAGAATGGGAATGATGTCAGCTATGCTTGGCGGAAATTCCGATTCAAGTGCCGAGAATTTTTCAGAACTTATGGTTGGTGCCAATGGCTCCGTTGTCAGTCAGGTGATTACTGACAGCTATGATGTTCTGTATGGAAGCTGGCCGAAAAAATATGATGAAGTAATTCTTGTGTTGGATGAAAATAACGGAATTTCTGCCGAAACGCTTTATCAGCTGGGATTAATTACATCAGAACAGTATGAATCAGCGGCAGAAAAAATTGCAGACGGAGAAGAGGCAGATGAAATCAGCTTCGACTATACCGAAATCTGTGATCATACTTTTTATCTTGTACCGGCTTGTGATCAGTACATCGAAAATGAAGATGGCACTTTCACCAATCTGGAAGACAGTGTTTTCAATGAGGAACAGCTTTTGAAAAATGCTGTTGAACTTAAAATTACTGGTATTATTCGTCCCGTTGAGGGCGCAGAGAATGCAGATATTTCAACTGCTGTGGCTTACACGTCTATGCTGACAGACTATGTAATAAAGTACACAGATGAGAGTGCAATCATCACTGCACAGGAATCTTCTCCGGAAATCAATGTGCTGAATGGTATGGAGTTTGAAGTACCGGATGATTCAAGAAAAATCGAAGATGCCAAAACATATATTTCGGCAATGGGTGTTTCCGATAAAGCTTCTCTCTATCAGATGATGATGTATTATAGCAGTCAAAACACACAAACTTCGGCTAATTCTGAACAGTCTGTTTCTGCGGGAGTCGGACAGGCTGGAAACAATGCGGAAAGCATGAACATGGATGAAAATACTATGGCGGCTGCCATGGATCAATGGCTTGAAAATGATCCGGACGAGGAAATACTAATTTCATTTTATGATGAATACATATCCGGCTCTACTTACGAAGAAAATATGAAGAATTTCGGAAAGGTCAGCTACGATGCCCCTTCATCTATCAGTATCTATGCCGATGGCTTTGAGGACAAGGATGCCATTACAGAATGTATTGCAAATTACAATGAAACAGCGGATGAGGATAATCAAATTACTTATACGGATTATGTAGCTCTTCTGACTTCATCCATTACAACTATAATCAATGGAATTTCTTATGTTCTGATTGCTTTTGTGGCAATATCACTTGTAGTATCATGTATTATGATTGGTATTATTACACATATCTCTGTTATGGAACGAACTAAAGAAATTGGTATTCTGCGTGCACTCGGTGCATCCAAACGCAATATTTCACAGGTATTCAATGCTGAAACCTTTATTATTGGATGCTGTGCAGGACTCCTCGGTATTGGTGTTTCACTTGTGCTGCTGATCCCAATTAATTCTATTATTGAAAAAATTTCTGGTATAACAGGACTTACAGCACAGCTCCCTGTAGCATCGTCACTGATTTTGATTATGATAAGTATCCTGATCACGCTGATCGGTGGATTATTGCCAGCAAAAAAAGCTGCAAAGAAGGATCCGGTTATCGCTCTTCGCAGTGAATAATTTTAATGTGAATCCCTTTGCTTACATGCAGAGGGATTTTGCTTTGAATATTATGAAAGGAACTACATATGAAAAAAAGGAAAATATTAATTATTGTATCAATAATTATGGGTGTTTTTATATGTGCAGGTTTCGGAATATATATCTGGTACATCAATTCTCCGTTTGTAACAGTAAAAAAACTGATGACATCAGTGAAAGAAAAGGATATAGATTCTTTCATAGAATGCATTGAACCTGAAACAGCACAAAAAATTCAATGGCTAATGGATTTTACTGGAATTACCTCAGATGATCTGATTGATATTGTATCTGATAAGTCAGATGAAGATACAGATAACAATATAAAAGATGAGAATACATCAATAAAAATTTCTGATTACAGTCGGGATGGAGATAAAGCTTCTATTATGCTGACTATAACAGATGAGAATGGCACAATTGAAACAAAGGAAATTAATTTTGTTTGTATTTCCGATTCCTGGTATCTTACAATTAATTTAACAAACATTCTTTTATAAAGCTATTGATAATTTATATTATGATATATGAGCATGACATTTCAGCCATTATAGGTTGAATTGCTATGCTCTTTTTTCTTTTGACAACATCCATAGAATATTTACAAATATTTTTCAGAAAACTTTCTCATTTGCTTTCCTGAGATGTGTTCTAGTGTATCAAAGGGGTAAAAAATGCCAAACAGCTCATATCTTCAAGGAGGGATGAACAATGCAAACTTCCCCTGAAATAGAGAAGCGAATATGTGCAATGTTTGATTCCTAGCTGTTACAACAAGTGAATATGTGGTAACAACAGTTAGTCAGACAGAAATGACAACTCCTGAAGAAACACAAGTAAGTCAGATTGAAACATCAGTATCTCAAGTTATAACGAGTGAACCAGCAATAACAACGGTATCAGTGGTTACAACTCCGGAGATAACCAAACGAACAGATGAACATGGAAATATTGTAATAATAGTCGGAGATGTCAATGACGATGGAAGAGTATCCGCATTGGACGCAGCAATAATAGCGAGAAAGCAGGAGTTCGGACCTCAATAAATGGGCGGCAGACTACAACGGAGACGGAAAAGTAACAGCGCTGGATTGTAAGGAGCATAACGATCCTATTCTTCCAGCAGGTATTCTATGGACAGCTGATGAGTTAGTTGAGGATTCTTATACTGAACTTTATATGATGGTTGAGGAAGAAAAAGCATCACTTATGATTCATCATGGATATAGTGAAAAGGAAGTTAAGGAAATAATATCAACATATTATGATATAACAGTTACATGGAAAGAACTAGGCGGAGGAAATTATCAGTTATATATTATGTGGTAAGAATAATTTCTAATAAAATGATGAAATAGTGTTGACTATGTAAAAAATATGTGATATAATATAAATATCAGTGAAAGCTGAAATATTATAAGAAAGCACAAAATATTTTTTCTACGCATTAAAGCTCGGTGAATAACCGGGCTTTTGATGTATAATATAGTAAATAAAAGTAGTTTATTGACAAAATATAGCGAAAGTGATATAATTAAATATATAAAATTATTAAGGGGATTATAGTAAATGTATATAATAAAACCACATTTTGATTATTGTCCGATACAGAAAACAGAATATTTTGTCAATGTAAAGTATAAAATAAGCGATGTGAATACATATAAAAAGGTCTCAATGGAATGTGTATATCAGGAGTTTTATAAGCAGAATTGTCCAAAAAGAAATAATTGTCCTATTTATAAATCAGCTGATGTGATTTTAGTGAATAAATAAAAATTCGCCAATGGCGAATTTAAGGAAAGGTCTTGACATTACATAAAAATATTGTTATAATAATAAAAAAGGGGCACACTGATAGACGGTTGCTTCCCTAGTAGTTATTTATAATAAATCGCTAAAGTTGCAGCTTAGGGCGGTTTATTTCTTTATGTTCTTGATTACTTCATTAACAGTAACAAGAAGCAGGATAGTGAGAACTAAATATGTAAGTTCCATACCTATCACCTCCCTGCCAGCTTATTTCGCCTGCCCGTTAGGGGACGATCAATTAGCTTATGGCGTAAGGAGGGAACAACCGCCTACCGTTTAGAGTATGCCCATGTATTAAATTATATCATAGATATCGAATTTTGTCAATTTATTCATAATTCGCCATTGGCGAATGTTAAAACAATACTTGACAATAATAAGAAAGTGATGTATAATAATCATAGAAATGATATTATTGTGCTCCATTTAGGTTCACAAAAAAAGCCAAAGGACTGCTACTCCTTTGGCTTTTGTGCTGACTGCCTTATTTTTTCTTATTATTCCTGTCCAGCCACTTGCAAATATAATTTGCTAATATACTTGCTACAACAGAAATAAAAAAAGATATTATTAACTCCATTTCAGGTTCACCTCCTCCCTGTTAAGGCAGGAGAAAGGCAGCAAATTCATTATACCACAATTGTCGAATAAAGTCAAAAAAAGGAGGTCCTTGCGTAAGTGTGTAAGACTTCCTTTTTTGTAATTCTCCAATGGCGAATTGATCAAATCTCCAAATCATAACTTTGGCTGTTTTTCTTTTGTGTGGAATTATGAGAGTTCAGTTTCTGCCTGTCAGCTTCGGTTTCCAGTTCAAAGGACTTAACATTGTCCTTGCCCAGAAGATTTTCCTTGTTGTCAAGATTAAGCTGTCTGTCCAGTTCAGACTGCCTTGCAAGCTTTGTTTTCAGTTCCTGTTCTTTTAAAAACGGCTTTGCAAGTTCAGCCTTAGAGTTCTCAAGCTGAGTATTAAGAGCTTCAATTTCAGACTTGTATTCGTCGATCTTTTCGGGAATGTGATTAATGGCATTGTCAATTCTGGTAAGATTTCCTGTATCACTGCTGCTAAGAGTGATTCTGTAGCTGCCGTTACCCTTAATGTCCATTTTTATGTCGTTTGACAGTGCGTCAAAGAAAACATCAAGCCTGAATCCTCTGTACTGTCCGATCTCAGTTCTTGCATTTGGGTTTCCGGTAAGCGCTTTTGCAGCAGCTTCTATCAGAGCAGTTCCGGCTTCTTTTTTGTCTGCATAAACATGATCGTTTATTGTCATTCCGGAGAATATAACATTTCCTTCGATATCACGCTTCAGAGGATTTTGCTCGGTAATTTTTGAATCAGCCAGAACGGCATTTAAATTTTCTTTTGCTTTTGCAATACTTTCGGGAATATGCTTTAAAACATTGTCCTCAAGCTTGTAACGCTGATTCAGATATGCCGATTTTAAAGTCTGAAGCTTGTGAACTTCTATATCAATTTCCATTTTTTCACGGATAAGCGGATTACCTGCACAAAGCGCTTTGACCTCTGCAAATTCCATTTCCGACTGTGAAACGTCCTCGCAGACTCTCACAGGATTTTTGCTTGTCATGATCTGAGAAATAAAGCCCTGCTTAGTTTCAAGGGTTTGGAAACGATATGCGTCAAAGGTATCCTTTGTAACGTAAATGTACTCATGAACCTTGTCGTTCATATTTCCCTGACGTTTCATACGTCCTAAACGCTGCTCCATGTCACGGGGTTTCCATGGCGCATCAAGATGGTGCATAGCATAAAGCTTGTTTTGAATGTTAGTTCCGGCACCCATTTTTTGCGTTGAACCCAGAACAATACGTATTTCTCCGTTTCTTACTTTGTCAAAAAGACGTTCCTTGTCCTGCGGTTTTTCATAATCGTGAATAAAAGCGATTTCATTTTCAGGGATTCCGTTAGCGATAAGCTTGGATTTTACATCATCATACAAATTAAAAGCGTCTTTCTTAGGCGTGGAATAATCACAGAAAATAACCTGAGTGAGACGTTCGCCCGCTGTCTTTTTCCAGATATCGGTTACATTGTTTACGCACATATTGATCTTAGTGTTGGGTTCATCGGGAAGCAGAGGATTTATAAGTCTCTGATCGAGACCGATTTTAATTCCGTCGGTGGTAACCTTAAGCATATTGTCAACATCGGGAGTGACCTGCTTGTTGTGAATCTTTTCCGCACGTTCCGACAGTGACTGTATTAAATTTTTCTGTGTTTCCGTAGGCTCGGCAGCAATAATGTGACGTTCACATTCAGGTTCGGGAAGATTTAAGTCCTCTGCGGTTTTTATGTCAGCACACTCCTTGAAAGCAGTCATAAGCTCAGGAAGATTGCTGAATTTTGAAAGTCTGGTTTTCTGCCTGAAGCCTTTGCCTGTAGGAGCATATTCAAGCTTTGTGACCTTTTGCGCAAAGTTTGCCGCCCATGCGTCAAAGTGGGTAAGACCGCTTTCACGTAGATAGTCAGCCTGTAAATATTTCTGCATAATGAAAAGTTCCGTGATACTGTTGCTTACCGGAGTACCCGTAGCAAAAACAATGCCTTTTCCGCCTGTCAGCTCGTCAAGATATTGACATTTAATGTATAGATCCTGAGTTTTCTGAACTTTTCTGTTAGCCGCAACTCCTGAAATATTGCGCATTTTAGTTGAAACGCTTAAATTCTTGAACATGTCGGCTTCATCAATAAACAGCTTGTCTACACCCATTTCTTCAAAGGTAACCACATCGTCCTTTATCGGCTTTTCAATAAGCTTTTTAAGCTTAGCTTCATAATCACGTTTTGTGCGCTCCATGTCCTTGACGGTAAAACTCTCGGCATTCTGTTCTTTCATTTCAGCAATGTCATTAATAAGCTCATTGATCTGATCTTGAATGAACTGTTCCTCACGTTCTTTTGAAACGGGAATTTTAATAAGCTGAGAGTGACCAATAATAATGGCGTCAAATTCGCCTGTTGCAATTTTGGCGCACAATTTTTGGCGGTTTTCTTTCTTAAAATCGTCTTCATGTGCAATTAAAATATTTGCATTAGGGTACAGTGTAAGAAAATCATTTGCAAACTGTTCGGTCATATGATTTGGAACGGCAAGGAGAGATTTATTGTGCAGTCCCAGACGTTTTCCCTCCATGGCGGCTATCATTTCATAGGTTTTGCCTGCCCCTACTTTGTGTGCAAACAGAGTGTTACCGCCGTATAAGGCGTGTGCGACAGCGTCCTTTTGATGTTTCTTAAGGGTTATTTCCGGATTCATTCCTGCAAAAGTCAGGTGAGAACCGTCATATTCACGGGGACGTATAGAATTATACAAAACATTGTATTTTTCGACCAGATATTCCCTTCTTTCAGGGTCTTTGAATATCCATTCACGGAAAGCGTTTTCAATAAGCTCCTGTTTCTGACGTGCAAGGAGAGTTTCATCATGATTTATCACGTATTCTGTTTTATCCTTTTCAGGATTGTAAACAGGATCGTAAACGGTAGTATCGACCATGTTAAGACTGTCCTCAAAAATGCTGTATCCGGATTTTCGGGACGTACCGTATGCAGTATTAGACTTGATATTATCCTTATCAAGAGACTTATTCATAACATTCCATTTAGCAGTTGCAGGGTTATGCTGAATTCCTATGTAATTATTGTCTATTCCCAGATCACGGGAAAACTTCGGGGTTTCAAAAAGCTCATACATAAATTCCTGAATGTACTTATCGTCTATCCAGGGAGAACCGAGCTTAGCAGTAATATCTCCTGCTTCGATACGGTCTGGCATGGCGGCTTCAAGGGCGGAAACATTTTCAGTAAAATCAGGATTTGCTTCAGCTGCACTCTTAGCAACGGCAAGTTTGTTTCTGATGTTTCCGGAAAGATATGCGTCTGCGGTTTCCCATGCGGACGTTTCAGGATTTAAGAAAATAACGCCTTTAAGATCTGAAATTATTTCACTTTTTTCTTTTCCGTCCATAAGTTCGGACATGAAATCAAGGTCGACGCCTGCTTTTTCAGAAATGGAAACGGCAAGAGCATCTGCGGCGGTATCAGCGTGCGTTATCCTTACAGGAGGCTGTAAGGTTCGTTTTGTAAAAATGTCCGCTTTACCGATAAGCTTGCCGTCCTTGACCTTTTCCAGTGAAAGAACAAGGGGAAGTGAAACGTCCTCACGGAAAATGTCTCTGTTGGTTTTATCATTTAATAATCCGTTTTTCTTTGTGAAATCATCATAAAGCTGATTCAGTTCTGTACGCTTTGAAATAATAGCTTCGTCCGAGTAACCCTCAAGCTGCATATTAAGCAGTTCACGGACGCATTTTGAAATAGCTGCTATTCCGCTTACACGTTCGTATCTCTTTCCGGTAAACGGCATTTCAGTCATAATAGAATTTTCACGGTAAAATATTTTACCGTCAATTTCAGCGTATGAGAAATTTTTGACCGTCGGATCGGCAGGAAGAATTTCAGGTTTAAATTTGTCCTTTTTCTTTCCGGAGGGTTTTGCAATAACAGACTTTTCAGCGGTATAATTTCCTTTTATTTTCTTTACCGCTTCATTTAAAATAACTTTAAGATCGGAATTTTCAAAAGGAACGACCATAGTACCTTTGCCGTAAAGCTTGTTTCCCTCCACAACTTTTCCTAAAATCATTTCCGGATTTTCAATGAAGTAATTGTTGAGTACAAGACCGTCTGGATTTTTTGAGGTATACACCCAATCGGGCGCAATATCTATCATTTTTTCACGTTTCCGGAGAAAAATAATGTCGGAGGTAACTTCTGTTCCCGCATAGGATTTGAAAGCATTATTTGGAAGTCTGACAGCGCCCAGTAGCTCTGCACGCTGAGAAATGTATTTTCTGACAGAGGGATTATTTTTATCAAGAGTACCGGAAGAAGTGATAAAAGCGATTACGCCTCCCGGACGTACCTTGTCCAGAGTTTTTGCAATAAAATAGTCATGGACCGCAAAATTGTATTTGTCATATCTGCGGTCTGAAATTTTAAAACCTCCGAAAGGAATGTTGCCTACAGCGACGTCAAAGAAATTGTCTGAGAAGTCACGCTTTTCAAAGCCGGTGATCTGAATGTCAGCATCAGGATAAAGAAGCTTTGCAATGCGCCCTGAAACGCTGTCCTTTTCAACTGCGTAAATACGTGAGTTGTCTGACATTGATCCCGGCATTTTACCAAGGAAATTTCCTGTGCCTGTAGAAGGATCGAGAACAGAACCACCGTGAAAACCCATATTTTCAAGAGCCGAATATATTGATTCAATAATGAACGGGGGAGTATAAAAGGAATCAAGAACTGAAGCACGTGCGGCATTGTATTCTTCGTCAGTAAGGAGATTTTTGAGCTCTGAATATTCCGCAGACCATTGTTCATTTTTTGAATCAAAAGCGGCGGACAATCCGCCCCAGCCAACGTATCTGGAAAGTATTACTTGTTCTTCCGGTGTTGCAGGTCGATTTTCCTTTTCAATCATTTTCAGCGTTCTGATAGCTTCGGAATTCGCCTTGAATTTCGATTTAGCGCCGCCTTCGATGATAAAATCACCAGTAATTTTGAAGTTTTCAATTTTCATGTCAGACTTCATAGATGTTTTAGCTTGTTCCACGGTTCTGTCAGTATGGTCGATATATTCATAAAGATCGCTGTTCAGCAGTTGGTTGTATGAGATATTTTCAGTGACGGAAAAAGCGCCGCTGTCCCTTGTGACCGTACACTCGTCGGTTATCCACGGAAATGCGCCTGTCAGAGAAACAACTTCGCTGATATTACCCGTAATCTTATGACGAAATCTGTCACCTACAGTAACCTTTTGCGGAACATCTGGCTTGTTATTTTCTTCAGGATTTTTTTCATCTGATTCTTCAATATTATTTTTTAAATCGGAATTATTATCAGGTTTTGTAAATGTTATTTCAGATTCAGGTATGACCTTATTGCTTTCAGTGTTTTCAGATAAAATGCCGTATTCTTTAAGGATATTCTTTGCTCTTTCCGTATGTATTTTATCAGATTCACTATCTGAATCGTAGTATTTCAAAATATATTTTGCATGATATATACGGTCATCTATATCGGCTTTGGTAATATATTCGCCTTTGGATACCAGTTCTGAAATTCTTTCAGCGACTTCTTTCCAGGAAAGATAAATTTTTCTGCCCTCCTCATTGTCATACTTACGGTTAAGAATAATTTCAATGCCTTTTGAATTGTGATTTGCAAAGGCATAAAATTCATTTCCCGAATGACCGCCTGTACCGTACTCCTCTTTAAGCATTTTGGCGAATTCATTTATAGAGTGGCTTTCTTTACAGAATTCTTCAATACGGAATTTACCGTCCTCAAATCCGCTTCCTCTCATTAAAGCTGCATAGATTGCCTTTTCTTCTACGTCAGATTCATAAACTACAGGTTCTCCGAACAGAGAAAGCTGTGACGGTACATATTGGTGATCTTTTAATGTAATTTGCGGCGCAGCTTTTGACAGAATTTCAAATCCCTTTTCATTCATATCCTGCTGCCATCCGTTATATGCAAGTACATCGGAAGTACCGAGCAGAATACCGCCGAAATCAGGAGTGTCAAGGTCTTTCAGGCTGATACTATTTTCACTGATCTGTTCAACTTCTCTGCGTTTACCGTCATAGAGAATCACATCGCCGACAGATAATTCAGAAACGTCTGGAGATTTCTTTTCCGTGTTTTCAAAGACAGTAGTTTTTATTTCAGATTTATCATTATCTGACAATTCAATAAGTTTGTCAAAATCAAGATTTTTAAGAACAGTATTCATATGATCAAGAGAATTAAAAAGCTGTTCATCAACGACTCTACCATCCTGTTCTTTTACGATACGGAATGTTTCAAGATCGGCATAGGCTTCAATACCTGCAAGACCGGTTTCCTCATCCGGTTTATATGCCAGTTCAATGTGATCCATATTTGAAAAGTTACCGGGAGAGCCAAATTCTTTTTCACAGTATTCATTGATCAAGCGGATAGCCCTATCCATTGGATTTTCTTTTTTTGGCAGCTCCACAATTTCATTGACCTGAAATGGTATGCCAAGTTCTTGGGCTTTATCTCTTGTAATTTCAAGCTGCGTCAGAGAAATATCAACATTTTCGGAAATGATATTGCAAATGTCTGCCCTGAAAGCTTCATTGCTTTGAAATTTATCGTATAGAGGTGCAATTTCGTTAATAGTATAATTTTCAATCTGTTCTTTTCCGACAATAAGTTCAGTGAAAAGTTCCGATATACTTTTGTTTATTTCATTATTAAAGTTTTCTAAATCTGAATTTTCATGAGCATTTCTTACTGTTATGTCGTTTATTAGCTTATCCGTAGCGTATTCTATAAATTCTGCACGGGAAAGTTGTACTTCATGGGATTGCTTATGTGATTCGCCAATGGCGAATTGTTCTTTTTCAGCTGTAAAGCTGTGTGCAATCTCCTCCAGACGTTCAATATCAGCTTTGCTGACTGTAATAGTTGTTGTTTCAGCGGTAATTTTACCGGAGAATTTTATTCCGCTTTCCCCAAGCTTATCAGCAATTTTGGCAGCAATATCGGTATCATACTTTCTGTAAGTCTTTTGCGGAATGTATCTGTACGGAGTATTGCCGATTATTTGTATATCAGTTCTGTCAGAATTTCTTCCTCCGCTGTTTTCAGAAAACTGTTTTGCAGTTGCACTGTTTTCAGATAATCTCCCTGATTCTCCGCTTCTTTGTATTCGGAACTGTTCTCCTTGAGTTTTTCCACTATCATATCTTCCATCTCGTGTGCCTGAAGATTGACGGCTGTCAGATGTTTGTTCAGTTGATCGCTGTTTTTCAGCCATATAAATTCCTTGGTGTCCTGATTGAGAAGATAATTCCTGCGCATTGTTACGTACTTCCCGTGAGGGATCTCCTGAAGAAGTTCCTCCGGAATCGGTTTCCAGTACCCCAATGCCGTCTTGTAATAATTCTCTCTCATTTCTTCCGGTACTATGTCGAACTCCGCTTCCGTGAATCCCAGAATCTCTTTTTCCTCCGCCGATTGTCTTTCCGATTCCGCTACCATCTCCAGAAATTCTTTCCTTTCCTGATCCGATATCTGATCTATAGGAACTTCCCTCAGATAAATCGGATAATACCGGAAATTCTCCTCGTCCAGAACGTACGTCCATCCCTTTAAGATTTCCGTATCCGGAAGATATTCCCCTGTCTTGGGATTCAGAACGTGTCTCACTCCGTCTATCATTTTCTCTTGTTTCATCATGTTCGTTCCTCCTGATTTCTTCAATTGCATTATGCCTTGTGTTTCTTACAATACTTTCAATTTCAAGAAAAATACTTTTTGAAATTTCTGTTACAGCCTGTCCAATTTCTTCAATGGGATATTTACTTAATCCGGTAAGGTTTTTGGGCGATGGCTGTGCTTCTCCCGGACAGCAGCGGTAAAGTATCGAATATGCGGCAGATTCTGCAACTACTTTGTATAAGTCTGATTTATCATCATTTAAATAATTTGCCGTACGCATAAGAGTAATATCATATAGCTGTTCCTCCAGAGTTTCAGAATCCAGATTATATTTCTCAGTGAGATGTTTGGAAACTGATTCGCTGTAATCAATATTCAGCTGACTGTCATTGATTTCCCAGACCCAAGGCAGGGGAGTACCTTCCGGTGCGGACGTCTGGGTGATGTCAAATAAATAACGTATTTTTCCGTTATGTAATGTAGGAACACCGTGTCCCTGCGGCTCACGGCTGAGACTTCGCCATGAACGTGCGTCCGAACATGCAGTAAACTGAGGGTTTTGCAGATTGATCATTATCTGATCGTCAAATGAATGCTTGTAGTGGTAAGAAGATGTATGCAAAAATTTCAGCCAGTACTGAGTATCGGAAAGCTTTTCTTTTTCGGATTTGACAGATTCTTTTATTTCTCTTATTCTTCTGAATACCATTATACCATACCTTTCATTTATAATCTATATTGTCAATATCAACTGAGTTATAATATTCCTTTATGTATGATTGCTGCGCAGCTGCTTCACCTGCATTTCTGGGGATTATTTCTTCAATACAGTATCCTTTTTTATTTATGTCATACTGAGTTTTGATATGGAATTTAACAAGTTCTGAATCTTCAAGATATACGACGAATGAAACGAAACCTTCGGTATCTCGCTTATCGTTGTATATGTACACATTAAAATCTTCAGCGCTGCGCTTTGTTTCATAATCAATACCGAATTCACGGCACTGCATGGCATATTTTTCATATATGTCATCAAACGACTGATTATATGAATTTTCAATTCCTGAACAGCAGTTGTTGTATGCAGCTTCATCATCTGAAGCAATAGCGTCGATTACCCTGCAAACCATGATTTCAGGACTTTCAGCAAAGCTCATATCTTTTTCTTGTTTCTTGCTGTTTTCTGAACATGAACAGCAGAGTATTATTACTCCGGAGGTTAATATTGTTAATAGTTTTTTTAGTTTCATAGATGTTCCTTTCTTTTTTTGATTAAATTTCTATTGACAAACATATAATAATATGGTACAATAAATTGTACAAAAAGGCGTACTTTTATAATGGGAGATGATAATATGTTAGCAGTTAATTATTCGACAATTCGTGAGAATTTAAAAACCTACTGTGATAAAGTAACCGATGAATCTGAAACGGTTATTGTTACTCGTAAGGGAGAGAAAAATGTAGTTCTTATTAGTCTGGAAGAATGGAATGCTTTGCAAAAAGCAGCAAGAAATGCTGAGTATCTTGCAATGCTTGATAGGTCAATTGAACAGCTTTCTTCCGGTAATGGGCAGTCTCACGAACTGATTGAGGTGAACGATGAATAAGCTATGGTCAGACCGTGCGTGGGACGATTATTTGTATTGGCAGCTTCAGGATAAAAGAATTGTTAAAAAGATCAATGAACTTGTTAAAGATATAGAACGAAATGGATTATCAAACGGCATTGGTCATCCTGAACCGTTAAAATACAGAAAAGCATGGAGCAGACGTATTGATCATGCAAATCGTCTTGTATATAATATTGATAATGGAAACTTATGGATTATTTCCTGTAAAGGTCATTATGAAGATTAAATCATAATGTAAATTTATTACGTGACTGCTGCCGTGGTGCAGCGGTCATTTTTTAATATAATGTATACCAAATAATGGTTGATATGTTGGAAGTGTGTCAAGATCAACACTGTCAACTTTACAGAATTCCAAATTTAAATTTTGAGAAAACTTGATAAAATCATTTATATCTATGCGGAAATTTTCATTTCCTATCCAAATAACATCATTTATAGTTTTGCCGTTTAAAACCATCATTGAGCTATTAGAGTACCTGTAAATAACAAGAAGATAATTTTTAAACAGATAAATAATATCGACGACAAAACAATACAGAATTTTTCATGATGTATCAAAAATTCTTTATCATCTCTTTTAATTGATAATCCCCAAATATATACACAGCCAACAGTTGCATATATTACCATACATAGATTTTCAAATTTATTAACACCTGAAAAAGAACATAAATTAAAGAAAAACAGACATGGAAAAATTACCCCGCCGAATTGTTTTCCTTTATGTACTCGTTCATAATTTAAGTAAATAATACAACATACAAAGATCCCTACAGTCATACTTACATATTCATTTGAAGGAAAGAATGTAAATCCTAACAGAATACATAATACTGCATAACCTATATGTTTATGCTGATGATATTCTTGTAATAGAACGCTGAAAAATATTACTAATGATGGAATGATTGGCAGTATGAATCTTATAATATCAATAGGGTCATGTAATGCTATGTTTATCAAATTTTATCCCCCATTCTTATATAGATCGTGACTGCTGCAGTGGTGCAGCGGTCATTTGTTTTTGCATAGGTTTTTGCTGTGACAAAGATGGAATAAGCTGCGGATGGTTTCTGTCGGTAAAATTTCTAGTCACATTTTCTGCAATACTGCGAAGCTTATCCAAGTCTTTTTTATTCACTGTAAATGTTGTAAGGTTTGAATAAACCCTGCCGGAGAATGCAACATTATTTTGCTGAAGCTTATCTGCAATCTGAGAAGCAATAGCGTTTGAGTATTTCAGATAAGACTTGTCCGATATTTCCTTGTATGGAGTATTACCGATAATATCACCGACAGCTTTAGCAGATTGAATTCTTTCACCGATGGGAATTTCTTTCTTTATACCTGTAATGAGTTCGTGTGTACGTACAGCATTTTCAGCAACCTTATTCAAAGATTCATGATTGTATGTTTTGAAATATATATTATTATCTTTGAGCAGTTTGGTAATATCATTGTCTTTTTCAATTGACTGTTCCAGATTTTGAATTCTGCCTTCCTGTTCAAAGACTGCCGTATTACGTTCAACAACAAAGCAAAAATTATCATATTTATTGAATCTGTCTAATATTTCTTTTGTATAAGCTGTTTTATCGGGAGAATTAAGATAAATGGTATTTAAAAGCAGTGGGGCATCCGTAACAATGAAATCAACCTTTCCCATAAGCCGATCCATACGCTTTTGTTGTTCTGCAAGAATGATCTTTTGATTTTTTTCACTGCCGTCAAGCATTTCGAAGTTTTTATCCCATACCAATTCTTTGGCATATTCCTGAACATATTCCGCTACAAATCCACGTTTTTTCAGCATTGAAGTAATGTCCAGACAAGCGGTTGTTTTACCTGCACCGGGACCGCCGAATGCATTTATAACGATAGTTTTATGTACAGGACTTTCCTTGTGAGAAGAATTGCTGATTTGTGTTTGTTCAGTTTGAATTTCGTTTTCCTGCTGACGATTTTCATGTCTAATTTCAAGAAGTCTTTCGGCAACAGTAACAAGGTAATCTTCATTATCTTTGAGAAATTCCTTGCGCTCATTCATGGGATTGTGCATTAGTTCGATCATTCTGTTGACTGTATAGTCGATACGTTCAAAATTATGAAGATATTCAATAAAGCGTTTATCAAGTATCTCACTTTCAGACTGCGGAGCATAGATTCTTCCGTAGTCACGCAGAATCTTGAAATAATCGCTAAAAGCGTTGAAAGCAATATTTTCTTCTCTTTCAAATTCTTGACGTTCAGTCACAATTTTTCTGGCTGAAATAAATTCTTCTTTAGTAGGTTTGTGATTGGGATCAAGTCCCAGACCGAAATCTTCATTAATTTTCTTAGCAGCGTCAAGGGGATTTTCGAGGTTGAAAAGTTTTTGAACGAATTTAATATGATCTCCGCCTTCGCCGCAGCCAAAGCAATAATAACCCTTTTCCATAATGTGCATGCTGGGAGTTTTTTCGGCATGAAAGGGGCATAAACAGTAACCTCTGCGGTTGATTTCAATTCCGTATCCCTGAACTAAATCGGGCATACTTAATCTTGCTTTTATTTCCTTAAAAATGTCATATTCCATTACTTTTCCTTTCCAATTCGCCATTGGCGAATTTTTATTGACAAATTTATTATTTTACTTTATAATTTTTACATAATAAATATTATGAGAGGTGAATTTATATTGAATTTAGATAAATCTTCATATCGCTCATTTTCTACTATAGAGGAAGCGGAAGAATGGGGTAACAAATACTATGGAAAATGGGCTGAAGAATATAAAATAAATATTTTTAATCTTGAACAAATTATTAAATCATCTGGATATCGTGCTATTGAAGAGTATTGTGGACATGACTACAAAAATATAAATTCTATATTATGGGAAGAAAGATTAGATAATGCTAGTGATCTATATAAACTTAAAATTAACACAATGCTTATTTCTATAGCATTAGCACCAAGAATACCTGAAAATATAGTGGTTTATCGTGGCGTTTTAAATTCCTTTATAAGAGAACTGAAAATTGACAGAAAAAAAGACTTTTGGAAACGAAATAAAGGTTTTTTAAGTACAAGCTTAATTAGTAACTTTGAATTGGATCATGGATATGAAGCTATATTACGTATTTATTTGCCCAAAGGTACATACGGTGCTTATGTTACAAATGTTTCGGGAAGATCTCAAGAACAAGAAATACTGTTTCTTCCAAATGCTTATTTGAAACTTTTGGATAGTAAAAGAATTCATAAAGAAAAAATAGGGAAATATCCAGTTTATAATTGTATTTTAGATTATCTTGAATCTGATTTATAAATTTGCTTATATTAATTATTTTTGTAAATCTAATTCCTTGCTTGACATTCTATCAGGTAAGCTTACTAACCATTGCATATATTCCTTATATGTTATTTCATGTTTAAAGTATCGCTTATACTGTATATCCCATTGTTTAAGGAAGTCACTTATAAAAGTGGAATAAAATTTGATGTAAATATTATCTTTAAATGTACGGAATGTAATAAAAGAATTTTCATGGAGGTAAAACAGCATATAAATTGCCGAGAGTTCGTCATGTGACGGAAGCTCATTTCTTAGAACAAAGGGGTGAACATTAAGCGCTTTTGCAACTTTTTTCATATCTATATCATTTAGGATTTTTCTATTATCTTCACACAATGCGATTTTACGTTCAGCCGTAAATCTACTAAATCCTGCTTTTATGCCTAATTCTTTTCTTGACATTCCATGTATGTCACGGATACGCCAGATCATATGACCGACATAGCCATTTTTTACGAATTTGAACTTATACAAAGGATGACCTGATTGTGCATTTAATTCGTATTCAGTCATTCTGTCTGGTAAGCCTATTATCCATTTAACATATTCTTCATAGCTTATTTCCTTTTTGTTTAATTGGGTAAACTTTACATCCCATTCTTTGAGGAATTCACTTATAAAAGTGGAATAAAATTTGATATAAACATTATCTTTAAATGTACGGAATGTAATAAAAGAATTTTCATGGAGGTAAAACAGCATATAAATTGCCGAGAGTTCGTCATGTGACGGAAGCTCATTTCTTAGAACAAAGGGGTGAACATTAAGCGCTTTTGCAACTTTTTTCATATCTATATCATTTAGGATTTTTCTATTATCTTCACACAATGCGATTTTACGTTCAGCCGTAAATCTACTAAATCCTGCTTTTATGCCTAATTCCTTTCTTGACATTCCACGTATGTCACGGATACGCCAGATCATATGACCGACGTAGCCATTTTTTACGAATTTGAACTTATTCAAAATTATTTTTCCTTTCCAATTCGCCAATGGCGAATTTAATTATTTTGCTGTTCCTGAAGATTAATTAAATTCTGATAATATCGCAGTTTTTTCAGCAATGACGGTCTTTTTTTGACCTGATTATTTTTAACTTCAACTTTTTCAGGCTTGTACACTAAATCAAGTATTTTAAAAAGATTTTTGTTGTCTGAGTCAGATTCATAGCAGTCCAGCAGTTCGTCCTGAATATCAAAGGGAAGGGATTCTATGTACTCTACAGATGTTCCGGTAATATCTGCAATCTGGTACTTTGAAATATATTCACTGACTGCTGCCGTACTGCTTTTATTTGCTTTGTTAAGAGATTTTCCATAACCGTCGGCAGACAATTTTTCACATAAAACCATAGCTGCGTCAAAATCTCCTACAGTATTATAGAAGCCTACTACAAGATTCATTTCTTCTGTACAAAGTATATTTTCATAATCTGCTATTAACTGATTAATCATTTTAATTGCCTTTCAATTCGCCATTGGCGAATTTTTTATAACGATACTTCTGGGGTTTTAGTCATATTTTTACCTAAATCAGCAGTTTTGTTTATTTCAGATAGCTTGCCCTGATTATTATAAAGCTCACCAAGCAAAGACTTTGTTTTGGAATTTAATACAGAGGAAGTCTTATCTTTTTTATCTGTAATATTGCTTTTGTTTTTTGATTGTGAAGCTTGATTGGTTGAGTTTTCAAAATTTTGAACAGGCTGCTTTCCTGAAGTGTTTTCTTTCACGGCAGCAGTTTTTTCTGTCTGTTTACTAAGTAATTTAGAAGTAACATCTTTAATAACGGAACGCTCCGCAGCAGTTAAAATTTTATCAGCAGGAATAGAAGCAGGTACAAAATATGGCTTCGAGGTAGGTATATAAAATTTACCGAATCCCATTCCATTGTTGCTGGTTTCAAAGATAACTTTGTTTATACTTGTATCATCTAAAACAAGTCCATTTTCAGCAAAACGTTCCCATAAAGCGTCGTTCATTTTTAATTCAATTCTTGCAAAATCATTACGTACATAATCTTCATGTTTTGGGGATTTATCAGACTTGAATATTTTGGCACTTTCAAAATCGAATATATCTTTTGTTATCTTGTTTGAATTATTAACAGTAATATCGGCACTTTTAACAGATTGTTTTTCAGCTTGTTTTTCAGCAGCAGATTCATTTACTTTTACAGCTTTTTCGGTAATTTCAGAACTTTGAACCGGCTGCTTTTCTGAAATGTTTTCTTTCATGGCAGCAGTTTTTTCTGTCTGAACAGGTTCACGTGAAATATGTATATTCAAATCACTTATAATAGCAGCATTTGATAATACAACACGGTCTGTAATGGAGGATTCCGAAAGATTAGCAACAATTTCAGCAATAGAATTGTTGACGCTTTCGTTTTTACTCATCATTTCTTCAATGTGCTGAGATTTATTTGCAGGAGGTTCAGTTTCAATACCCTGTATACCTTTACTTAATGTCTGATACTTATCAAGCTTTGTGTTAATTTTTACAATTTTCCGTTCCAGTTTTGTGATTTTATTCAAATAAGATTTTTCTTTGGATTGAAGGTATTCAAGCATTTTAGGGTTATTACCAATATGTTTTTGCATGTATCTGTTAGTTTCAAGCTTAGCATTTAAACTGTCTAATTTGTTTTCAAACTGGTACAGTCTATTTTCAAGTTTATATTTTGACGAATCGTTAATAGATTTTAAGCAGTTCATAAACTTGTCATGTCGAAGTTCAGGTTCTTTAATGCTGAAACTATGAAAATATTCTTTTATGTTTTCACAGGTTTTTATTTTAAGCTGTAATTTATATATTTGATTTTCGTTATATTTAATATTAGCTTTGTGTTTTTCAATCTTATTAAACTTTGCAGGAATTTTCTTATTTTTAAGATTGTTTATCTTATCAATATTTTTTTCAATTAACAAATTAACAGCCTTTTCAGACTGGGGATAAGCTTGTGCTATGGATCTAAGAAAGATATTTTGCTTTTCCAGTTTTGCAATTCTGGAGTTAAATTTATCAATTTTGCTTTGATTTCTCTGAATTTTTTCATTGAGAAGTGTATTTTTTTCTTCGAGACTGCTGATTCTGTCATTATAGGTATCTAATTTGGAATCCAGAAACCGTGTAATAATACCACGGTTTAGTTCGTGATTGTTTAATTGAATATTGAAGGATTCATTTGAATCACTGTACTCATAATTATCCTCATTTTCTTCAGGTGAATACTGAACATTCATATTATTTAAATATTCTTCGTTACTCATTTTTTAATTCCTTTCTTTTCATTCGCCAATGGCGAATTTTTTATTTAAATTTAAAGGCTACTTTAAATTCTTTATCCAACATAAGATATGCACTAAATGTACCGCTTCCGTCTTTTTTCTTAAAGCCTTTAAGCTTT
>ERZ827108.1469-NODE-1469-length-31163-cov-8.205060_pt1 | contig 31163 bp, 33 predicted proteins | sample MGYA00519921_ERZ827108 | MGnify/ENA primary metagenome ERZ827108 (study PRJEB31778, sample SAMEA3449258) | human gut metagenome | biome: human gut; feature: human-associated habitat; material: faeces | place: United Kingdom | collected 2010/2012 ...
CTGTCGATTCCTGCTCAAACAGACTGGTGTTTTGCTGATTCTTACGGTAAGATGATGTCTTCTTCATATCTTATGATTTTTACACAAAGATACGAATTATTTCTCTGATATGCAAATATTTAATTTATAGAAGTTCCCTCATGAGAATCCTAAAGCAAGACAAGAATCAATTGATATTGCAGCAAAAGCAATAATAAATTTGGAAAAAACAAAAAGCGGTAAGGAACTCATGGAAAAACTCGCGTCTCTTTCAGATGAGGATATAGACGGACTAAATGCTATTTTATCAAAATGGTCAATAAGAGACGCTTCTGCCGTTCTTGATGAGATAGATCGTAGATTATCTATTTTAACTGCTATTCGCAAGTTAGCCAAGGATAAAAGCACTGATGAATTACATGTTCTCCACCCTTTAATTACAGAGGCAAGATGGTTATTTGGTCCTGAGTATGAATCATCTGAATATATATTCAATCGACAACTTGGCACAGTTATTGATAAATTGTTTAAAGAAAATTCTTCTAAAAACAGTTCCACAAATTATAAGAAAAGGCCTGATTTGATATGTATGCCAAATTCATCAATCTCAATTACTGGTATTGAGGATTCGCCGACTGATATTTCTCTTGTGCAAATAAGGAAGATACTTCTTATAGAACTAAAAAAAGGAGGTTTCAAAATATCACGACAAGAATCGTTCCAAGCACAGGGTTACGTGGAAGATTTGCATGCTTCTAATTTGGGACCAAATTGCGATATTGTTGCTTTTGTAGTATGAGATTCAATAGAATCTAATATTTCTCGTAGAAATACAGTCTGTGATAATAAAGGAACGATATATCTAACAACGTATGATCAATTAATTGATACCGCGGAAAAAAGGATGTTTAACTTACGCCAGAAGTTAGCATCCAGATACGATGATATTCCAGGAATGGAGTTATTGAATACCCTCCCGCTATAATTCACACCGACCTATATAATTTACATAAATATGGCCTACATCCAAGTAATTCAGATGTAGGCCTTTTTTAGAACTCGTAGCCGAGTTTGATGGAGACGCCTTCACAGTCAAGTTTACGGGGATCACGGGTATAGTTCATGCTCGTAGAGCTGGTGAATCGGCCGAAGGTTTCAAATTCGAGTTTCTCGTAGGTATAGCCGATGGAGAGTGAAACGGCCTGATTGCCTTTCACGTTCATACGGCAGCCAGCAGAGATATTTCCATAAAAGCCGTCATTGTTCGTGACGAAATAACCGAGTTTCAGGTCAACAAACGGTGCAAATTTCCGTTTTGAGAAGGTGCCACGAAAATCTGCGAAAATCGGAATACTTACCTTTGAATCTCTTTTGTCGAGAGCGATTTCCATACCCTTTGTCTCATATGACTGCATGAAGTGGAATCCAACGCCGCCGCCTAAAAAGAAGTATGGGTTTACCTGATAACCGTGAGTGGTGCTTATCTCCAAACGGCCAAAGTCATAGTCTCCGACCCCGATTGTATAGCCCAAGTCGGCAAACCCTCGATAGCCGCTGTTTGTCTGTGCAAAACAACTGATAAAAGCAGTCATCATTGCGAAAAGTAGAGATATCTTTTTCATGTCAAATCTGATTTAGAGTTAATCCATATTTTTGACGTTTAGACCTTCTTTTATTTGAGCGGGGTCTGTAACGTCTTTATAGAGCAACCAATGAAGCACATTCTGATTGCTTACAGTCACGACATAAGCCTGAACGAATTTCCAGCCACGTTCTCCCATGTAGTTCATGGCAGCGACCATGCTGTTGAACTTGATGTCCTTCCCATTCTCATCAAGAAGCGTGTATGCTTTCGTTGCAGACTGGAATTGTCCCAAATCTACCGATACTTTTACATTCTTGTTAAGGTTTAGGAAGTTGGTTCCGGTGCCAAGCAACTCTGCATAGACTCTTTGAGTCGGTTCTTCTGCCGATGCCGTCGCACTGATGCTAACCATCAGGACGGACATGAACAAGGCAAGTAAGATCTTTTTCATATTTCTCTGGTTTTTATCGTTTCACCGCACGAATTTCCATGCTGGAAGATCCCATCGTCAATGACAGCTCCGCATTTTTACCGCTTAGGCTTTTGATGTAATATGTGCCATAAAGTTCGCCATCAATATAGGTCTTGATGGTTTTACCTGTAACGGTGTATGTACCGCCACCATTACCGAGAGCACCACGACCGTAGTAGCTTCCATCCTTATTAAAGGTGATGGAAAGTGCCATGCTGGGGTAATTTGAGATGTCCACCCAGTCTGTGTCACTGAACTTTACCGACGTGGCATCCCACGTCCCGATGATTTGCGACTTGATGTCGTCCGGTTCGTCCTTGTCGTCGGAACAGGCAGTGAATGATACCAGAAGCGTTGCGAGGAGCAACATAATTGAGAATACTTTCTTCATTGTGTTTGACGAGGGGGATTTGATCCTCGTGCCGCAAAATTACAATAGATAGACTCACCCTATTTGCACGTTTGGCAGAAAAATCTTACCTTTGCGTACCGAAAAACTATAGATATGCCAAACACAAAAAGTTCCGATATACGATATAAGGTGCTCGACCGCTGCTTAAGGCGTGGCGGTTACTCTACGTCCGATCTTATGGATGAGGTGAATAAGGAATTGGAGCTACAGGGTTTCCCTACCATCTCAGCGTTGAACACCATAAGGCAGGATATGGACCACATCGTCAATTCATATCCGGAAATCGCCATTGTAGATAAGAAGGTGGGGCGCAACGTGACTTATTCTTATGAGAATCCGGAGTCCTCAATATTCAAACTCCCGTTCAATGATGATGAGCTTGCCCAACTTTCCCAATGTATGGCAATCCTTTCACGGTTTGAGGGAACCCCTCAGATGGAGTGGATGCACTCCTTTATAGAGCGTTTCAAACTGTCTCTGAACATTGATGTCGATGGCAGACGGGTTGTCGGATTTGACGACTGTCGATATCTTAAGGGTAAAGAACACTTCTCCACCCTTCTTTCGGCGATATGCAACAAGAGGGTGCTGGCTATAGGCTACAAAAGTTTCCGGTGGGGCGCTGTCAAGGAAGTGATTCTGCATCCCTACTATATCAAGGAGTATAACAAGCGGTGGTTTCTTTTAGGGAGGGAACATGGCTACGATTCAATCTCTCATCTTGCGTTCGACCGGATTGAACATATCAACGACGTTACAGGGGTTTCGTATATTGAAAATCATGAATATGACTTTAATGACGGCTATTTCGCTGATATTATAGGAGTTACAAAGCACCTCGACACAGAGCCGCAGAAAATCAGACTTTGGGTGTCTCAGTCGCTTTATCCCTATATTCAGACAAAGCCATTGCACGAAACTCAAAAACTGAAGAAGTCAGACACAAACGGCTATGAAATAGAGATAGAAGTGCGCCCGAATTTCGAGCTTGAACAGTTAGTTCTCTCCTATGGGGAAGGCATGAGTGTAGTATCTCCGACCGATTTACGAATCAAGATTAAGTCTAAATTGGCCCTGTCTTTAAAAAATTACGATTCGGTTCATATACAATGAGCATATTTTTTGTAACTTTGCATTATGGAATCTAATGACCAGATAATTCAGGAAAGTAGAGTCGATACCAGTGAGACTTGGCTGTGGGAAGCATACCCTGATGCTTTTCGCAAACTGCTCATTGACCATAGCTCCCAAAAGAATATAATCTGGGCGACGGATTCGTATGAAGGGATTGGCGACGGATACCGATTTGCTGACGAGATAACTCCGGAGAAAATTATCAGAGAGCATGGTCAACTCATTCGCCCTCGTGCATTGAAAGACCGCGATGAACAGATACGCCGTGTAAAGGACAAGGCAGAGGTGTTTACTCCCTCATGGATTTGCAACGCACAGAACAACCTTATTGACGAGGCTTGGTTTGGTCGGGCAAATGTCTTTAATGAAGAGGTCACTCTTGAAGATGGTTCTCATACTTGGATTCCTGTCGAGGATAAAATTGAGTTCCCTGATGAAAAAGGAAAGACGTGGAAAGACTATGTGCGGGACATGCGTCTTGAAATCACCTGTGGTGAGGCTCCATATCTTGTGAGCCGATATGACGCTGTAAGCGGAGAACCTATATCCGACCTTAAAATGCGAGTCGGTTTACTCGACCGCAAACTAAGAGTTGTCAGTGAAAACACTGACAACTCAGGCGACTGGATTGACTGGGCAAAAACAGCCCTTGAATGCACATACGGCTACGAATGGCAGGGAGACAATCTGCTGCTTGCCCGTGAAGCACTCATGCTGACGGTTCTTGACTACTACCGTGCCAAGTTTGGTAAAGAGATGCCAAAGCAAAGCATTCCCGGTCTTGCGTACATCATATCTTGGAATCTTTTCCAAATGGATGGCCTCAAATATGTTATTCCTGAGACCTGCGGAAAGGAACCGATAGACAACGGCTTATTTGGCGAACTATTTGCTGATGAGACACCTCGATTTAAAGAATGTGACGCATGTAAAACCGGCCAAGGTCTCCATAATGGCATCCCGGTGAAAATAAGGGATTGGAAGGCATATCACAATTCAGCAAATAAAAAGAATAAAGGAGTGACAGACGTTTTGTTTCGTTCTCTCATAAATACTCAAAGGTAATATGGCATATTTTATTACACAACCTCGAATCTTATATGTGCTTAAGGTAAATGACCATAAGCACAAAGGCCTATTGAAAATTGGGGAATTCTTTGTGAATGCCGAAATAGCCCAGGAGTATCAAGATATGGAAATGCTCCAAGATCTTGTGGATGAGAAGCTGAACCGAACCAATTGGGCAAAGGATTTGGACTATGAAATCCTTCTCGCAATGCCTACCACATATTCCACTGTGAAAGGCACAGATTGTTTCAAAGCAAGGACGATAATCGACATTTTATCGGATTCGGGATATGAGCCCCGTTATCTTAAAACCGAGAAAGATAAGATTGACCTGTGGATGCCTGTAACTCTGGCTCAGGTGAATGCGGCTATTAAGGCTGCGACCAACGGGCACAGTACTATTGAAGGCAGGCCTGAGCCGGGCATTAAGCCCATTGATTTCCGTCCGGAACAAAGGAAGGCGATAGAAGATGCGATAAACAGATTCTCCACCAAGACGGGTAACAAGTTCTTGTGGAATGCGAAGATGCGATTTGGCAAGACGCTGTGCGCCCTTGAGGTGGCTCGCCGACTTGGTGAAAGTGATCCTAAGAAACCGAATAGGCCGCTTGTAAAAACAATTCTGATTGTGACACATCGTCCCGTCGTTGACAAAGGTTGGAGAGAAGACTTCAAAAAGATTTTCTACAATCAGCTTGACACATATTCCTATGGTTCTCGAAATCTTGAGGACAAAGATTCAGAGGGTGACTTTTATTCACTCATAAAGGGGGTAAAAAGGGGCAAGAGACTGGTGTTCTTCGTGTCCATGCAATTTCTGCGTTTGTCAAAACTTGTCGGTGGAGGCAATGACGATCCATTGAAGCGAGACATCATGAACTATAACTGGGATATGGTTGTGGTAGATGAGGCTCATGAAGGCACCAAAACACAGCGTGGCCAAAATGTAATCGACCGCCTGAAAAAAGAAAACACCGTCATGCTCTCACTGTCAGGCACTCCTTTATAATCCGCAAAACGAAATGTTCCCATTTATGAAAACGATACGTTATCATCAGTAAAACGAAACGTATCACGAATTAATTTTTTTAATATCCTGGATTGGCGTCATCATTAGTTGAAATACCGGTTTGAACCTAAATTTAAATGGCCTCCGAACATTGTCCGAAGGCCATTTTTACAGTTTTATTGTCAACGGTTGTTGTATTGACTTATGTCCTGCCGTATTTCGCGATGTACGCCTTGATTCCCTCCACATGGAGCGTCACGATGGCTTCACGGCCCTCGTCCGACAACAGCCAGGCAACGTCCTCCTTGTTGTCCTGGAACAGGTTCTCCGTCAGACAGGCCGCGCACCGGGTGCCGCGCACCACGGCCAGGTTGCCCTCTTTGTCGCAGTCGCCGTCTGTCATGTCCGTTCGTATCCTGGTGCCTTTCGGCAGGTACTTCTCGGCGGCGTCATACAGGCAGTCGGCGAGTTTGTCGCCCATGGTCTGTCCCTTGCTGGTCCATGCCTCCCATCCGCGTGCCGTGTGCCACCTGTTGTCGTTCGGCGGCGCGGCGTTGTTGTGGATGCTCACGAACACCACGTTCCTCGCGCCTAATCGGTCGCACCAGGCGTTGACACGGCTGACGCGCTCGCCCAACCTGATGTCGCCGTCCTCCGGCACGGTGTTCAGCGCGTCATAGCCCTGGGCCTTAAGACGCTTCACCACCTCCTTGACAATCTCGCGGCAGTAGACGTATTCCTTAAGCCGTCCGTCGGGGGGACTGCTTGCTGCCAATTCCGGTCAGCGGCGCATTGCCGTGACCCGCCTCAATCAGTATTTTCATTTTGGTTCTGTTTTAAGTTGTTTTTATCCAAAATTCGTATGCACTGGTACCGAATTTCACAATATTGTGGTTAATCAATTCCATTAACAATCCCATGGAGTATTTAGGCAATCCATCCGCGTCAACGCCGCCATTGACTGCAATGTCGTACATATTGGCGATGAAAAATCCGGAGGTTCCAGGATTAATCTGACCGATGAACACCCCTCCACACGGAGCCTTGTCCGCAAGATACCGTAATACTCCCTTGGCATATTCCGAAATGTCGTTGTTCTTAGAACCTGACGGCATATACCCGTTTTTGATAAGCCCTGGGACATTCGGGATAAACATAAGATGCGGAATCATGCCGTTTCCATATCCAACATCAGTCAACTGGGTCGTACCGTCCTGCTTTACCGTCACCACCTTGTCGCCGATCTTTGCTGGAGCGGTGGCCGCGGTGTTCAGTTTCTTACCGTCACTCATGCGGCCACCTCCTTTCCGTAAGTCAGGTTAATTTTGTGCCGCTGACGTAATACCACTTCTCCCACACACCAGCAATGCAGAAACGCCAATAAATTGCATTTTGCGTTACAATGCGTTGTATGATTCTGTCGGCCAGCCTTTGCATCACTTCCATAACCGACCCTTGCGTTAGGCCAGGGGGCAAATTCGCTTCGTTGCACTGAATGTGGTAAAGTCCCCATTGCCTGCAATCGTTCAGGTCTGAGGGTGCGTTCCCTCTGAACACCAACGCATCCGTGAGTAATCCTTTCAGACGCTGGTTCGTCAGTACCTTCGCTTGACTCATGCCGACACCCTCCTTTCTGCTCTCTTGCGGAAGAAGTGCAACGTTTTACCCCCACCGAATTAGACAGTTGATTCCACGGACGCCATGCGTTGTTTGCATATGAACGCAGATACACTGGGTTGCCGTTTCCGATGGAAACGTAGACCTGGAGTGTACGGTCTGGTGCTTTCAGGTGGATGAGGAAACCGTACTGATACGAACCATCAGGCAGGTCGGCCACCTGGTTGCTTGGAGATGTGGTGTAGTAACCTGTTACGGTTATGTCGTTCAGTGAACCACTCGCCGCTCCACGGAATACGAGACCGTCAGTCAGCAATCCTTTGAGGTGGTTGCTTGTTAGAACCTTGCCTACACTCATGCCGCAACCACCTCCTTTCCGGTTAAGAGGTTGACAGAGGGGTCAGGGTCGCTTGTTTCCAACTGCCCCAGTAATCCACTCCGCCATGCCGCATCGCGAACAACGTGCATTGCCATGAGGTGATGCGCTGGAAGATTTCGGTATTGGCTCCATTCTTGCGCCGCACAAGCACCTCCAGTATGCCGTAGTCCATGTTCGACAGTCCGGTTTTGTTTTTCGTGTTGACATCCACCAACCAAATCCCGGTTTCCCGACATGCGTTCAAGTCCGCGCAGCGTCCTCGGAATATCATTGCATTCGGAAGCAGTTCTTTCAGCTTCTCTTCCGTCAGAACCTTTGCTTGCGTACTCATACCGCCACCCTCCTTTCTGCTCTCTTGTGAAAGAAGTGCAACGTTTTACCCCCCCATAAGTCCGGTTGATGACTGCAACTTCCAGGAAGACCATACTTGCGACTTGGAAACCCGAATCGCGACTCTGGCGTCAGAACTTGTTAGACGCTGAATGACAATCCCATTGCGTACCATCACTTCCAGAGTAGGCTCAGGGAAATTAGAGGGTACGTCCCCGGATGTTTCTGAGTTTATCCAGTATATGCCCCATGTCTTGCACTCGTCAATATTTGAGCATACACCTCGATACACCATCATGTCGTTCAGCATGTTCTTTAATATGGCTTTGGTCAGTACTTTTCCAACGCTCATGCCGCAACCACCTCCTTTCGGGGAGTTACGAGGACAATGGCGCTCCTAACGTCATTGGATACCACGCGCTCCATCTGCCCGCGTTTGCCACAGTCCTGACAAGAATTTTCGGGGTTCCCTGCCAGGCGAACCACAATTGATACCGTATGCTCTCGTTCAATATGAGATTGAATATCATGTTTCCGCTTCCCGCAACACCCGATGGCCGTGTTCCGGCTATGCCCATGTCCAGTATCAGTCCCGGCTGGGTGTCCGTGTCGATGTTGATAATACTGGAAGACCTGGACATCCTCACGGTCATGAACTGTGACAGAGGAAGCAATCCAAGCAGTTTCTCTCCGGTCAGCACTTTCGCCTCGCTCATGCCGCCCTCCTTTCTCCGTGACGGCTACACGGTACGGGCCCACGGAGGTGCAGGAAATTACCCCCCCGATTTGGTCAGCGCGATTTCCTTGACAGAGTAAGCGGACGATACATCCGGTGCCTCGGTGATGATGGTGGCACGGAGGCCAAGGCCGCAGATGGCAGCCCGAACAACGTTGCCGGATGATGCATTTGCATTTACCATCTGCATGTCTATATGGCCGCCCCAGGCGGTGTTGAACGCATCAACGACATACCGGAGTTTAAGTACATGGCCGGGATGTCCGACAAGCACCTTGGCTTCCGGTATGACCTTTTCTCCAGGGTACATGTCGCAGGCAACCGCTATCAGCATAGGATTCGGTGCCGCGTAATTCCAGTCTTCAATTATCGCAATCAGTCCGGCACCACATTTGTTGACATCAGCGATACGGTACCATCCCCCGACGAAAGGGATTGACTTCAGATGTGTTCTCTGCCACCCCGCATCGGGATACGTTCCCTGCCTGACCTTGCCGTCCGTTCCGAGGGCCAGCAGAGAGGTGCCGGTGTCGATACCGATGACCGGCACCTCGTTCATTTTCTTTGCCATACTCATAAGCATATAAGTTTATTAGGTAGGGTGTTCAGTTTGATGTTCCAACTTTTTAGCTCTGGTATCATCTGCAATATTCTGTAAATTAGAGCAATACCATCATAAGGTAAGCCGATTTTTGAATCAAAAAAAGCATAGTTTTTAATGCCGTAGTATTCAATAAATCATTTGATGAGTATCAGCAACTTATGACATGTAGCACTTAAATTTCGTCTCAAAAATGAGAACATAGAACTGAACACCCTATTTATTAGGTTATGTTGTCTCAATGTTAGGCTCGGCACACGCCGTGAGCGTCAGCGCGGAGCCCGAGACGCCGAGCCGCCGCCAGGCGCCCCCGATCCGCAGGTAGAGGCTGTCCCTGTAGCACATGAACCCCGCCTCGCCGCTTCGCCCCTTGATGGCCATTACGCCGTCCGGGTCCGTGAACGCCTCAAGGTAGTTGGCGGTGCTCGCCCCGGTGGCTAGGCCGTTCTCGAACAGGTAGGACACGTTCTTGGCGTTGTCGAGCCTCAGTCCCGACGCCTTGACGAACGGCCTGGCTGTCCACGACCCGGTGTAGCCCATGTATCCCGAACTGGTCACCTCGACGGTTATCTTCACTGACGGACCGCTGCTGTGGACCGAGAACGGGGCCTCCACCGTGGAGACGCCCTGCGTCGAGTTCATCTGGTTCAGCTCGAGCGTGGCCACGGTCGTTCCGTTCACGCGCACCCTGACCGTCATCGCGGGATACCTGCGGAACGTGGGGTCGACCGTGATGCCTCCCGACCCGGTCCCTCCGGAGGACGTCACGGGCGTCAGGCTCTGGCTCACCTGGACCGAGGCCGATATGACGCCGCTCAGCAGTCCGGCCCCCGCGGCGACAGTGCCGAGGGTGTAAGTGTTCTCGGTGGCCGAGCTTCCGTCCGACGCCGACGTGTACGTCACCGCGCAGACCGGTGACGCAAGGCTGCCGAGGCTTGACGGATCCAGGTCTCCGCCGTCTCCGAACAGGGCGGCGTGCGTCATGGTCTCGCCGCTCATCCGCGTGCAGAGCTTTCCGCCGGAGTCGTAGACGCAGATGTCGTTGGAGTCGTGCGTTATCTCCACGCGCTTTCCGCCGATGTCGGTCTTGAGGTTGCGGATCACGCCGTTCTCTATGACCGCGTTGTCGGCCAGAAGTATCTGGGTGGCCACCAGGTCCCACGACTGGAAGCGTTTCCAGTCCGTCGATGGTTCCGACGGCTCATGCGCCGACCCCTTGGCGTGTGTCGCGGCACAGGCCCAGTAGTACCCGGCATGGCGCACGATGTCGCGGATGCCCTCGGAGGTGGTGCCGTCATACAGGATCTCGCCGTCCGGGATGTCGGCCCATACCCTCGGTCCGCGAGGCAGGGGACCCTGCTTTCCAGGCACGCCGTCAGCCACCGTCACGATGTGGAACGACATTGCGTAATCCATGCCTCCGTAAGTCACGGTGAACGGTACGGTCAAGTTCACTCCTGTTGCCTCCGATGCAATCATGAGTCGGTAGAAGAACCGTCCGTCCTCCGTGCCGAAGCTCCATCTTATGTTGTCGGCAAGCGCACCGGGTCCTGAAGAAACAAGGAGAGAGCAGCCATAGTCGCCGTAATTGACCTGAGCCGCGCCCTTGCGCACGTCCACATAGATATTGTACGTCTTGCCCTCGCCCTCGCGGTGCACGATGTCAGGCGGCGTCACCGTCACGACGATTCCGTCCTGCCCCGGTTCGCCCTTAGGCGTGCGGAGCAACGTCACTTTATTCGATACCCTTGCCATGGACAATCGGATTTACACTGTGAACTCTGCCTCGCATATCACGTCCAGCTGGCCGCCGTTGCCGTCGACCAGCGCAGCGGGGAAGTCGAGCGTGGCGGCGGCCGTGGTGCGTGCCGGGATGTTCCTGCCGCCCACCGTCAGCGCGGAATTGTTGGCGTACACGCCGTCAGGCTTCATTATCGACCAGTAGTAGCTTACGGTGCCGGAGTAGGCCGAGCCTGTATCCCTGTTGATGAGCGAGGGACGCAGGGTGCGGTAGGCCGTACCGGCCTCTCCGGGCGCGAATGTGGCGGACGCCGATGTGGCGGTGCCGCCCTCGCACACGTTGATGTTGAGGTAGAACGGGTCGCCGATGTCCATGACGGCCTGCACGTCGTAGTATTCCTCGGTGGAGCCTGTCGCGGTGTTGTATATCCTCACGCGGTATACGGCCATGGTCTCCACGTCCGAGGAACTGACCGTAAGAGTCTGGCTTGTGGCTCCGCTGATTGCGTCCCATCCCCTGGCCGACGTCTGGCGGTACCATTGGTATCCGTATCCGCTGGTCGGGTCGGATATGACTCCGCTGTCGTTGAGCATGGCCTTCAGCACGCAGGAGTTGCCCTTGGCCTGGTCCACGGTGAAGCAGTTGGCGTCCCCGGCGATGATCACGGCGCTTTTGCCCTGGTCGGTCAGAGGCGAGCAGCTGACCATTGTCTCGGCCTGTATCCTGCTCCCGTCAACGGTCTCGCCCACCATGCGGATGGTGTGGTTGGCCGCGTTGCCCGACGGCCCGGCTGCAACGAGGTTCTTGAGGATGGTGCAACGCCACAGGCCGTCAGTACCCTTGGCCAGGTTGAAACGGCCCTGCGTGTCGGCGAACGTTCCGGCGGCGATCACCTGCACGCCGTCATAGTACAGACTCATGTTCGCGAGGTCTGTCTCGCCGGAGCCAAGCGTGGACACCGCATGGAACACCAGCACCGGATGGCCGTTTACGTCGCTCCAGTCCGGAACGACCTTGGTCTGGTTGAAGTACTGTATCAGGTCGCCCGCCGAACAGGCTATCATGGCCGTATAGGTGGTGCCGTCCTTAAGGCGCGTGACCGACACCTTGTTCATTGCCGTACTCATACAGTATCACCTCCTTCCTCCTCGGTAGCCGATTCCTCGTCAATGGGTTCCGACTCCACTGGAGTCTCGGGTTCGGATTCCACGGTCTGCTCGGTCTTGCCAAGGAACTCCAGCAGACGCTCGTCTGTGATTGGCGGCAGTTCGTTGACGCAGGTCCCGTCCTGCTCGGCGCGCACCTGCTGGGCGGTCAGCGCGACGCACCCCAACGCGGGAAGCGTGGCCGCTATATTCTCGGACGAACACAACGGCAGGAAGTCCCGGTCCCACAGCAGATAGTTGCCGTCGGCGAACACCTGGCGGTCGTTGCTTGTGTCATAACGGTGGTCATACCCGTGGACCGATGCCAGGTAGTCCACAAATTCTTTAGGTGCCTTAACGTACATAGTCTTGTTGTTTTAGTTTTAGATGAATAATACCTTGCCGTCCGAGTCGGTGAACACGGATCCGTCCGAATCACACGCAGCGTACAGCGGCCCCTTGTCCTCGACGGCCATCTCCACGTCCATGCTGTCACCCGTGGACCTGACATCGAATCCGTTGCCGTACCCTGATGCCGTTGCAGAGCCGTTGACGTGCCATGAGATCAGGAACTCCGCGCTCGGATCGGCTATGCGTCCGCCGCCACGGTAGCGGACGTATGCGTCGGCGTGGAGCGTCTGCCCCGCGTCCGGCAGATACGCGGACATGATGGTGTCGACGTCCACCTCCGGGATACGGCGCGTCATGCTGGCCTCCACGGTGCGCGTGGCCCCGTCGTGCGTGGCTACGCAACGCAGGAATGCGGACCCGCCCATGAAACGGCGGTCGATGGTCAGCGCGCCCGTGGTCGCGTCTACGCACACGTCGCAGTCCAGGATCTCCGTAGTGGCGTCGCCGGGGACGTAAGGCTTCAGGTCCGTCCATACGCCGTCGCGGAGCCTCTGCCACTTGATCGTGGCCGTCACGGTCTTGCCTCCGCGGTGGGGGCGGGGCGTGATAGTCAGTTCGTCATGTCCTGTGACGAACGGATTCCACGTCTGCGAGGTAGGAGCGTCAAGCTCCAGTTCCAGCTGAGGCTCCGCAGCCGTCTGCATCCGCGCCGACACCTTGGCCATGATGTTGTCAACGCCGTACTTGGCGCGGAACACAAGGCTCACGTTGCCGTTCTTCTTGATCTGCAGTCCGCAGGGATAGCCCGTCGGATAGAGGGCGAAGGCGGTGTCCGCGCTCGTTATCTGCGTCTCGGTGCCGTCCGCGCCCACCTCGTACCATGCCTTGCCCGACAGTTTCGTCAGGTCCAGGTCGGTGCCGTCGCAGGTTATCGAGGGCGTCACCGTCACCGGTAACAGCGTGCGGTCGAAGTCGTACTCCTTCGCGCTCTGCAGATAGGTCTGGTTGAGCGGAACGTTGCCCACTGCCGCGATGGAGCACGAGTAACTGTGTCCCTCATGCAGCCTGAACGCGCTCCGTCTTACTGTCTGTCTTGCCATGTCGGTATCGGGTTAGAATTCATAATCCATTTCGGCCACCGCCACCTGGGCGTCGTTTATCGTGGCCTTGCAGCAGAACATTATCCTGCTTATCGAACCCTCCACGCCGTCCCAGTCGAGGTCGGCGGTGGTCAGGAGCAGACGCTTGTTGTCGCTGTCGGTTGTCGGAATCCATGCGTTGTCCGAGCCTAAGCGCCGAGTGCCGCTGGCGTTGTAGCTCTCGCGGGTCCACTCCACGTCGGCACCCTGTACATCGGAGGTGATGTCGCGGTTGTGGAGACGGGCCACAAGGGTCAGCGTCGCGTTGAAGGAGTCTCCGCGCCAGTACAGCTCGCGCTCCGCGAAGTCCACGGTGAAGTCCGGATTGCCCTGGTAGAAGGCCCAGTCGGTGCTGTTCCATGCCGGTTCCTGCGTCGTGCCGGTCTTCATGCACGCCCAGACGCACCCGTAATGGGTGACAAGCGACGTCTCGCATATGCCGTTGCGCATCGATGCCGAACGGTAGTCAGTGACCGCGCTGTTCCATTGTCCACGGTAGATGTAGGTGGGCACCGGATTGTTCTGGTAGTCCACCTGTATCAGGTCCTGCACCACGATGCCGCGTGCGTACAGGTAGTCGTGGTCCGGATTGAGCGGCATCAGGTGCGTGCCGTTGGAGTCCGTGACCTGGAGCGTGCGGAGCCATTCCGGTGTCACGCCCAGCGACATCCCCCAGTTGCCCTTGTCGATGATCGGCCTGGTGACTCCGGTCAGATGCACCACGCGGCCCTCCGAACTGCTGATGTAGAAGCAGGACTGACGGGTCTTGTCGGTCTGGTTGCCCCAGCGCGCGAAGTTCATAAGCTCGCACAGCGGGTAGTTCTTGCCACCCGGAACCTCGTTGTCGGCGTACAGCGTGACGTTGACCGTGTTGGCCGAGGTGTTCACAGAGTTGACGCGGAACCATGAGGTGTAGTACTTGCCGGGCGCCGTTGTCTGCGCTCCGTTCACGCCGAAGTCCTTGGCCAAGGTGTTGACTATGCCCTTGCAGACGTTGCCCTCGGCCATGGCCGTGAAGTAACCCTCGTGCTGTTTCTTGAGCACAAGGTCATAGGTGCCGTCGGCGCGGACCGAGAACGACTCTATGGTGTCGGACTCGGTGAACAGCTCGTCGCCCTGCCGTGCCGACAGCCTGTTGATGATCAGTTCCAGGACCTCCAGGCTTGTCCGGACACGAAGGCTCTGGACCTCCGCGTTGCCTTGGCCGTCGATGGCCGCTCCGGTGCCTGCATACAGGCCGGAGGTGAAGGTGCCGGATTCGAACCCCTGGTCCGATGCGATCTTATGCGGCGACCTGTCGTCACGGTCCTTCCGCATAAGGTCGCAGTAGCTCCGCAACGCGCTCAGTAGGTTGTTGTCAGTCGCCCTTGTCATGTCGCCGGTCCTGATGATGTCCGGAAGCGATATGCTCTCCGCCATCGTCCGCGCATAGCTCCGCACGGACTCTATGCTGTCGCTCATTGTCGACATCGCCGTCCTGCTCAGTGCGTCTCCTATCTCCAGATCCATCTGGGAGGGGAGGTTCACCTTCCGGCTGATCCTGGTGATCCGGCTGTCGCGGTACCCGGTCCCCGGGAAATACTCCTCGCTCTCAAGGCGCACCCTGCGTCCTGTCGTAAGCTCGACACCGTTATCCTCTATCCACACATGGTCTGTGGATGCCTTGTAGACCGTAAGGTCAAGGTTGTGGTCGGCGTTGTATTTGTTTACCGCCGTGAGAAATTCTTCTTCGGCAAGGGCATAATACTCGTCCGGCATCCTGAGATTCCACAGGATGTATTTGTCGCCGGCTTTCGGCACGAGTTTGCCGCCGGGGAGCTGTGTGTCGTCGTCATAGGGCCAGATGGTGATTATCTCGAATTCCCGTGTGTCGCTGTCGTAGTTGACCTCAAAATAATATGTGCCGTCCTCCTCATCGCCGAGTCCGGCGAGTTCGCTCCCTTCCTGAAATGATACACGCTTGACAAGTCCGCCGATTTCGTAGTCGTTGGGATTGAACGGCAGGCTGTCGTCCCGGAAATAATAGATGGTGAAGGGATTCCCGTCCTCGCCTGTCCTTACTTCACTGCGGACGCTGCTAACAATACCTGTACGGCGCGGATATATGTCCGCGAAGGCATCGGCCTCGTACCGGTCCACTCGACCGTATTTGTCGGCGTTCATCTCCACATACTTCCGGCCATCGGGCAACTGAAGCCGGGTGTATCCGTATTTCTCGCGGTCTATGTTGCGACTGCTCCCCACTGGGTAAAGACGTGTATAGAAATCAACATTGTCAGCGGTGGCCGGCTCAATGCCGGTCAGTCCTTTGTCATACCCCATGACGACGGGTTCCCCATGCTCGCACTTGCAGACATTGACTGTCTGTCCTTCCACCCACCATTCGGCACCGACCTTCTCGGCAATCTCCTTGAGCGCCTGATCGCAGTATTTCCCGAAATAGTCGATGACGATGTTCTCGGTGCCGTCGACCTGACCGACTTTCCAGTCGGTGATGTTGCCCATGCCGTCGTTCATGCACTTCACTATCATGGAGACATGCTCACGGGGCGGCGCGGTCAGTGTGAACACCGGCTCATCCTCGTTGTCTACAGTCTTGATGACAAGAAGCCGCTTGATCATACTCTCCACGCCGTAGAGCTTGATATCGTAGCTCCATTCTTTCGTGGATTTCTGCTTCGGGCGGTATTTCTCGGTGAGCCAGTAGCGCTCTCCCTCGAAGTCCGCGTAGTCATCAACATCAAGGTCTATATGCTCGTAATGGGTAAAGGAGAGCGTCAGGACGCTGTCGCCCTGTATCTCGCTTACCTGCGTGGAGCTGTCGTTCGGAGACAGTTCCACTTTCGGATTGCCGACTTTGTCGTATATCGTTATAAGCATGTTCGAACAGTGTTTTAATGATGTCAGAATGACGGTTCCGGCTCACGGAAGCGCACCTTGAAACGGCTTGCCTGCACTCCCTCCCGGTAGAGGTATGTCAGGGGTCTGTAGGAACTGCTGTCGACATAGAACATCCGCATGGTAAGTCCGAGCTCCGGCAAACGTACCGAAAGCCATCCCTTCTCTCCGGTTTTGAGAAAAGCTATAAACGAGCGGTATCTGAGCAGCCACTCATTTTTAGTTCCGGCAAATATGGCGAAGTGCAGGGTCACGTCCCGCTCCTCGTTCTTGACATCGAGCGTGCCGGAGTATTTCGTGCCGTCATGTTCCCGGATGTTTACGCCGACATGACTCTTTACTTTCGAGGGTGCCATAATGGACGTGAGATTATCGCGGCCACCCTCTTTCTCTTCTGTCAGGAAAGCTCCGAATTCAGTCCATATATCCTTGCCGTTTATGATGACAAGGCCCTTCAATGCGGTTGTGTCCATATTCATCTTGTCCTTATGCCGTCACGGGCGATTTTTTCGATAATATCCTTTATCTCTCCGGCGGTTTTCGCATTGGCTTCCGTATTGTCGGCTATCTTGGAAAGATACCCTTCGGCAACGCTCATCCGCTTAGCCACATCTTCCACAATACCGTCAATGCTGGCCACGTGCCCCTGCACGGAGGTAAAAAGACCTTCGAGCTTGGTCCCCTGATCCTGACTCATAGCGTTGAAGCTGCCGGCTTTGCCGCTTTGACCCTTTCCCTTCTCTTTGTCCGGGTCATAGCCGGTGGCGGCGGCGAGGTCATCGCGGAGCTTGATCGCCTCGTCAACGTATTTCATATATTCGTCACTGAGAGCCTTTCGCTCTTCTTCCGTCAGGTCGTTGTCCTCCATAGCCTTGCCGAATTTCTTCCACCACTCTTCGAGCTTGTCGGCGTACATCTCGCCGATTTTGTTTGAAAGCATGGCCCGCATGAAGTATTCGCTGATGTTGTCGGCGAAATCCTCGGCTGTGGCATCCATATCCATCAATTGGTCTATGAAGCTGTCATACATGGAGTCAAAGGTGATTCCGGTCAGTCCTTCATATAATTGGGTCGTCAGTTCCTCAAGTTTGCCTGCCTGATCTATGTAATCGTCAAGCTTCTCTGTAAGACTGCCACCATAGCCCCCTTTACCCGTGTTCTGAATCTGCTTCCACATATCTACATTGGCACGGAGCATTTTCATCTCTTCCGGAGAGAGGTTCCATATATCGCCGTTCCAGTCACGGCCTATCTGCTTGCTCAGACGGGCTATCTGTTCCTGAGTGAATCCGCCCCAGTAGTAGTTCCAGCTATGATGGGAACCGTGGTAGCCGGCCTGTGCCTGCGCGATGCCGAGATAGTTGGCGTTGGTCTCCTGCTGATATTTATACGCATCACGGTATGCCGACACGCTTTGTGTCCCTTTGCTTGCCTTGATCTCGTCCGTCAGGTCCTCGATGGCTGTCTGAAGCAGCTCGTTCCGTTCCGTCAGGCTGTCGATAGTTTCCTTGACTTCTTTGGCGTTGCTCGTGTCAAACCATGATGTGAAGCCACCGAAAGTTATGGCATCGAAGATGCCGGCGATGCCGTCAATCAGAGACTTTCCTATCTGCAGGAACATCTTGCCGTTCAGAAGATTTTTAATTATTCCGGAGACAGCGTTAAGTACCGTGTCTATCAGGCTTGACACAAGTGCGCCGATTCCGTCTTTGAGGATGTCAAGCAATGAAAGGACTGCCGATATTATCTCTCCGATAAGTCCGCTGTTGCCGAGCGCCTCGGCAACACTCTTGCCAATGGCTGAGTTGCCGAGAAGTTTTGACATACCTTTGGCAAGGGCTCCTCCTACTGCATTGGTGACACCGCTGTTGTTGAACAGTTTGTCAAGACCCATCAGACTTTCTCCCACTCCCTGCAGACTGCCGGATTTCAATCCGGTCAGGCTTGACACAAGGGTGTTGAACATATTGTTTACCTTTGCGGTGGATGTCTGTAGTTTGCCGGAGGCGTCCTGTACGTCCACTCCGAATGAGCGCACCCGGTCGGATGCTTCGCTCATATTGGCGGTGGCTGTGGCGACTTCGTCTTTTGCCAAACTTATGGCATCGGCGTTCCCGCCGACTTCCGCCTGTGCGAGTTTTTTCTTTGCATCCGTGAGGGCTGCGGTCGCCTGACGTTCCTTCTCCTGAGCATCCATATAATTGCGCATGGCCGTCTGGTATGCGGTCAGGTCTTCGCCAAGCGTGTTGAATATGCCGCTGTCCCATGAGGTGTTCGCCTCCTCAAGTTTGGCTATCAGCTCATAGAGAGTCTGCTGATCCTGAAGGCTTGAATTGCGAAATTCTTCCGTTTCAGAGATTTTCCGGAGCTTTGCGATGGTGGGCTCAAGCTCTTCCCGGAACATCGTGCCGAAACCTCCGAACACACTACCCCAGTCAATGGATTGCTTGATTGCCTCTATCTCAATGTTCTGAAGGGCTGCGTCCCGCTCCCTTTCAAGCGACTTCTTTTCCCATTCATCGGTGGCCGCAGCTATCTTGCGGTCGTATTCTTCGGATATGGCGAGTTTACGCTGCTGATATGTCCCGTATTCCTTCAGATATTCCTCCATGTGCTGCAGTTCGAGCTGATTTATCTCCTGCAACGCTTTGTCCCGGTTCTCGACCGCAATACGGTTGGCCCGGTCTATTTCGGCCTGCTGCTCCTCTGTCAGTCCGTTGTCATTCAGTCCGGTGGCGTTGAGTTCCTTGTTAAGCTCGGCGAAAGATGTCCGTTGCTCTTCTATCTCCGCAAGGGCTTTCTCATAATCAAGAGCGGCCTGTCTGCGGCGACGTTCAGCGCCGTCGGCCATCTGCTCTATCTCTTCCTGCTCGTTCTGCCAACGTATCTCCCTGAGCTGTTTGGCGAGTTCAAGCTCGTTCTTTATCCTTTCCTCCGCCGGATTCCCGGAAGGTGTATGTCCGGAAGATGTGTGTCCTCCGCCGGGCTTAACAGGTGATCCCTGAACCGCAAACGACATACTCGCTGCTTCCCTTACAAGGCCGCTCATCTGGTTCTTGTAATTTTGAATCTTGGCATTGTTGTCGGCCAATGAAGCGTTTGCTTTGTCCAGATCCGAGGTGCCGGGTATCTCACGGCTTTCATACCTGTATTGCGGACCGCCGCCGGCTCCACCTGTCGTGGCCGTATAAGTGCCGGTCCTTACCTGTTGATATTGCCTCTGCGTTGAATATTTCCGGGCATTCCCTTTCTCATCGTAGCGTATGTTGTAATTGTCCTGCTCGGTCTGTGCTATCAGGTTCGCAAGAGCCCTTGTCCGGGCCTCTATGACCATCTGACGGCAGTATGCCTCGCTGTTTTGAATCAAGGCATTGTACCAGTCGGCCACGGAGGAAAAATACCCCATTGTCTCTCCATATTTGTTGTTCAACTGGTCTACCAATGTCTTTTCCTGTTCTTTCGTCCCGTTGAAGTCTCGTGTTTTGGCAATATTAAGCTCCAGCTCCGACCTTTCGTTCATCATCGCGGAATTTACCGACTCCTGCGCGTCTTTGAGCCGCTCCTCGGTCTTGGTCGCCCTCTGTTCCTCGTCAATCAATGACTCAAGGGCTTTCCGGCGTTCCTCGGATGCCTTCTTAGCCTCGTCGCTTCCTTTGGCAAAGGCATAAAGCGCACCGACAACAGTGAGAACCGCCGCCGCAAGCAGCACATAAGGATTGGCTTTTGCCGTGGCGTTGAACGCCTTTTGCGCGATGGTGGCCAGTATCGTCGCGACTGTTCCTTTACCTACTGCCCATGTGCGGATTGTTTCGGCTGCCGCTGCCGCTTTCGTCTGTATGGCAACGACTCCCTGCATCAACGCCGACTGCTTCTGCAGATTGACCTGCATTGACGTCAGGGCGTTACTCGCCACAAGGACTGTCTGAAGCTTCGTCTGTACCTCAAGCAGGTTTTCCTCGCTCATCCCGAAGGCCTGCGCTCCGGCGGTGGCAAGTCCGAAACCGTCGACCACAAGCTGTACGCCGCCGGCCAACTGGTCGAAGCCACGGGTATCGGATGCGGCGTTTGAGACGGCCTGCGATGTATCGGCTATGGCATCGTTGAGCACACCGGCCTTTTCGGTGAGCTCGTCGATATACCGGGCGAGTTCCTTGCCTTGCGCCGTCTGTTTTTCCTCTTCGCTGAGGGAACGGTAGGCAATCAGCAAGGTTGCTATCTCCTCACGGGCGCTCTTCAACTGCTGCCGAAGTGACGCGCCGGCATTGTCGGCCTCCAGTTTCAGCACCCGCTGCTGTGATGTCAGTTCCTGAAGTCCGGCTTTCTCGCCGTCAAGCTCAGTCTTGACCGCAGCCATCTGTCGCTTGATCTCCGTATACGCCGCTCCGGGAGCCGCCGATTTCAGGGATTTCTCAAGCTCTCGGTACTGCTTCTCAAGGTTGCGGACCACTTCGCGCTGTACCTGCAACGCTCCTGCCACATCCTTGAGCTGACGCTTGGTGTTGCTTGCAAAGGAGCTGACAGTCTGACCGGCCTTTTTGAGACCGGGTGTCAGGCCATCCTGAAGGAATATTTCAAGCTCTACGGGCTTCATGTGTCACTGCTTTAAATTGCTTCTGAAGAATCCTTCTACCTCCCGTGCGTCGTCCTCTGCGGTCGCCCCGGAGGTTTTGTTAGACTGTGATGCCTTGCCTCCGCTCCTGTACCGGGGTGCGTCACTAAGCATCATTATCAGTGTCTGGTAATTCACCTTGTTGAGTATGTAGTCCACGCTCCAGCCTGTGGCGTCGGCCACCTGCCATATAAATCCGAAGGGGCTATGGGAGGGCTCGTAGCCGCTCTTTAACTCCCCCTCGCTGCCCGGCTCAGTCTCGGCTTCATCGGATTCGTCCGTTCCGCTGATCTGATAATAGGTATAAAAGGGTCGGTACCCATGAGGCTCACGAATCTCTGCGCCGCTGCCTGTATGATGTGCTGCTCCACACAGTGACGGATAATCCATGACACGGGCCGGATGAACAGCCGGCGCACGGGTCCCACACATATTGTGCAGGCTATCATCCGGCAGAGCTTGGCTCCGTGCTTGGCAAGGAACCGCATCTGTTCTTCTTTGGTGAATGCCGCCATCTGCTCTGCCGTGACATCCATTGAAAGATATGTCCGGGCAAACTGTATCTGCCCGGACATATACGGTCGTTTGAGTGTCACACGCAGTTTTACGGGGCGTTTCCTGAACGGAAGCCTGAATTCCTTGAGCGGAATGGATATGCCTATGTTCAGCAGCGCGTCGGCAGCCTCGCGCTGTATGGCCCTCTCTAACGTGCTGTCCATGCCTTATCCTGCGGTTTCGGTTTCTGCCGGAAGCAGCCATCCGGCTTCCTCTTTCCACCCTTCGGGCAGCGCATCGCTTGCGAAAACGCCATAAGGAGGAATCTTGGCCGCCGTAGGCATGGCGACCTTGAGCTCTACCTCAATCTTGGCTGTCTCGGTCAGAGTGAGCTTGCCGGCGAGGTCTGAAAGCAGGGTGGCGTTGGGTATAAGGATGGATTGCCCGGATACAAGGGCAAGCTCCCACGGGCCTTCTATGACCATTGCGGCTCTCGGTGCGGTCCATCCGGTCACTTTCTCGCCGGTTTTATGAAGATTGCCGCCGAGAAGCTGCTGAAGGCTCTCGAAATTCAACTGGATCATGTCGAATTTGGGCGCTATCTTCCCGTTGGACTGGGGAATTACCAGAACGGGTGCGCCGGGTACCTGCTCGGCCTCTATGTCGGTGGATTCGGGTTTGGTGCCACCCATGTCGAATGAGTTCTTGGCGATGTAGCCGACCTCCTGTCCTTTGTATCTGACGGCTCCTATGCCGTACATGAAGTCTTTATTCATTTTTATGCAGTTTTGCGGTTATGAAAATGGTTGTGATCGCTCCGAGCGTCAATCCGGAAATGAATGCGGTTAGCAGCAGCCATGTCGGATACGGCCTCTCTTTGCTCTCTGTTTTTGCCGTTTCCCGGCTCTGATTCTCAAGGGCGTCCCTCGCCGTATGGTACAGGCTCTCGTAGTAGTCTACCTTGCGGGCCAAGCTGTCGCAGGTGCCGGTGACATATATCGTGTCACCCCGTATTGATACTTCGGCGTGGGCCTGCCCGCTCTTGCGGTGATATGTGGCGCCCTGCGGAAGTTTAAGGAGGCTGTCCACGGATATCGTCATCTCCACCCTGCTCTCCGGCACAGTTTCCGCCTGCATTATCCGGGTTATCGACTGAACCGTGTCGCGGATCACTACGGTCTGAACCGTCTGCGTCTGTGCCGCCTGAGTCTTTTTTGTTGTTGCGCAGCTTGCGAAGCACAACGCAATCGTCAGCATGAGGACAGTTATTGGCAGACTCGACAGCACGGGACAGCCGCGACAGCGCCCTTTTGGTGGAGGCGAGTTCTTTTTGGATCGAGGCCATGAGTCCCTCGGTCGCCGATAGTTTTTCTCTGGTTGCATGAAGTTCCTCTTTTAATGGTTTTACGATGTTCTCCACCAGAATCCGCGTGGCATTCTCTGTATTGGTGATATGCACGGTCTCGGCATCGGCTTTCGCCTTTTCTGCATCGGCGTTGGCCTTGCGAACAGTCGCCTTCATGGTGACAAGCGCCACCACAAGTGCCGCGAGACCACCGCCGAGAAGTATGTTGAGGATTTCGCTGAAGGACATCGCTGTAATCAGGTTGATGGGTTGTTACTGGGTTATGCCTATCGACTTGAGCCACTTCTGCACGTCGAAGCTCGGACAGGCTTTGGCGGCCACTTCGTTGTGTCCGATGATGCGGACACCGGGGAACCGGCGATGGAAGTCCTTGACGTATTCCACAAGGGCTTTGTGCTGTGCCGGAGTGCGCGTGTCTTTGGGTGTCTTGCCGTCCTTGGCACATCCGCCGGCATACACTATGTGACGGCTTACCGAGTTATAGCCTTTGGCTCCGTTGGTTATTTCCCACGGGTCGACATTGGCGTCCTCGTTGTTGCCAACGAGTCTCTCCACTTTGCCGTCAAGATGAATCAGATCGGTATATCCCACCTGTTTCCATCCTCTGCCTCCGGCACTCGTCGGGGAGGTGTGCCAGCGCCGGATTTCGGCCGCCGACACCTCGCGCCCCTCTCTGGTGGCGGTGCAATGGATTACGAGATATTTAAGGCTTGCCATATCTATTTGCCGGTTTGGGTTTCAGTGCCGGTGGTCTGTGACGAACCGCCGGCGGTCGAAGTCTTGAACTTGGGGGTGGCACGGAAATCGGCCACTATGAATTCCTCTCCGAAGGCGATATTGGTGTCGGCCTTCATAAGGAGCTTGAAGAAGTAGAGCTCGGAGGCGTTGGAAACCTTGTCGATCTGAATGACGCTCTCGTCGTTCTGGAGATTGACGGCGGCGAAGAAGTTGCCGTCAGCGTCGGGGGAGCAGATGGTGGCGACGATTACGCCGTCGGGCCATGCTGCAACGGTCTCGATGGTGATACCCTTGTAGCGCTTGCGGTTGACCTCGGTCTCGCTGGCGTTCTTGGCCTCGCGCTCGGTCAGTTCGTCGTCGTACTTGTCAAAGTCATCGACGCTCATGATGATGCGCAGGTCGGGGTTGGGACGCATCGCCTTGGGGATGGCGGCGCGGACTGCCTTCAGCTTCTTTATCATGGTGTCGGCCTTGGAGACATCCACAAGGACATAGTCCGCAGCCTTGGCTGCCTGTGTGAGGATGCCGTTCATGAGCTTGGTGTCGTCAGTGCCTTCGGCATATTCGCCGTTGACATAGTGGTCGCCGAGCTCAAACTGCACCTGCTTGCTCAGTGCGTCGAGAAGGGCGTTCTGAGCTTCGGGAGGGAGTTGCGCGAACACAAGGTTCCCCTTGGGCTGCCACTTGCGCCAGATTTGCTCGAAGGCACGGGGATTGAATACGGTGAACGCCATGAAGTCGTGGGGTTCGAGGGTCTGCTCGGAATAGCTGAAGTCTCCCTTGCTGTCGGTGACTTGCGGGTCTTCCTTGCGCTTCTGGAGCATCTTGCCGACCTTCAGACGGGGAATGCTGATTTTCTTTTCCACGCCGGGGATGACATGGATAAGACCCTTTTCCACAAGCTCGTTGCTTGTGGTGGCGACGGTGAGGATTCTTTCCAGTACCTCGCCGTTGTAATTGGTGTTGTCTACTTTGATTGCCATTGCTGTTCTGGTGTTTGTTGGTTACTTACTGAGTTTGGAGCGAATCTCGTCCATTCGGAGTTCCCACGGTCCCTTGGCCGGCTTGGTTTCGTCTCCGTCGGCCTTGTCGGGTTCGATGGCCTGACTGAGCTTCACAGCAGGGGATATGGCATCGAGGGTGGCGTTAAGGTCGTCGATACCGACCTTCTTGCCCAGCTCGATGAAGTGTTGCTTCTTCTCCTCCGGGATTTTCTTTGCTTTTACGGCGGCATCGACCGCTGCCGTGAGCTGCGCGTTTTTCAGCGTTTCATTCTCCTGTCGCATTTTGTCGGACTCCTCCTTGGATGCTTTCAGTTCGGCGAGCTTGGCGTTGACCGCCGCCTCGTCTGCCGTTTCCGGCAAGCCCAGTTCAAGGGCAAGTGTCTTGATGTCCATTTGCGGATTGTTGTTTTGGGGTTTATGTTTCAGCAGGGGAAGGGGGCAGTCGCCTCCGTCGCCGAGCGTTATCAGTTGTCCGTCCTTGTACAGCCGGATGGCATCGTCGTTAGCGCCGATGTCCACAAGCGACACCTCGTGCAGTCGGGACTTCGTCACTGTCGGATACCTTTGCCCGGTAACCAGATGCTCCGGCGCGTCACTGGTCTCTATGATGTTGAAGCCTATGCTGACCATGCGCAACGAGCCGAATTCCCATTGCTTCTTGCACTGACGCGACAGTTCCGTCGCTTCGTCGAATGCAAGCTCTCCGGTTATCTCGCCGTTCTCTTTCTTGAGGTCTTTTATGACACCGATTGCCTGACCCCGGTTGTGCATATACAGCAGTATCGGGTTGCGCTCATACTGCGATATGTCCACCCCGTCGGTCAGGACGCGGTAGCCATAGCTGTTAAGCGTGTCGTTGGTTAGTCTTACTCTGTTCGCCATTGTTATGTGCCGTTGATTTTTGCCGCAAAGTTGAGGCTTAATCTCCTTTGCTCCAAAAAAGTGTGCAATGGTTGCACACTTCTATGCAATGGTTGCACACTTTTTTTGCACGTATCTCATTTTAACCCAATTTTGCACCGGATTCATCCAAATACAACCCCGTACATATATGGCTACGAAACAGGAAATAGAGAAAAAGAAATCACTCGCAAGGGCACTGTTCCTCTCCGATATGGAGATGACGGAGATTGCCGACAAAGTCGGGGTCTCCCGTGTGACAATATCAAAATGGTGTGCCGCCGAAGGGTGGAAGGAGGCTCGCGCCGCGAAAAACATAACACGTCCGGAACTTGTCAACAAGATTCTTCTTACCATAGACCAGTTACTTGAACAGGTCAGGAAATCAAATGACATCACTCAGACTGCGGGGCTTGCCGACAAGCTTGCCAAGTTCTCTGCGGTCATTGACAAGCTCGACAAGAAGTCCAATATCATTGATGCCATAGAGGTGTTCAAATCTTTCTCCGGATGGCTTGAGTTCAGAGCAAAGACTGATCCTTCAATCACGGTGGAACTGATTCAGCGTGTCAATCAGCTGCAGGATATGTTTATCATCGAATCCATAGGCAAGGGAGGGGTAATCTGATATGGCGACAACAGCTGAACTGAAACGGGCTGTCGAGGACTGGAGGGCGCATTGCAAGCGTGTAAAGTCACTGACACCTGTCACTATGTCGGTGTCGAGGGAATCGGCTGCAGACCGCGACAGGCGCATCCGTCGGCTGCAGTCCAATTACGCCGCTTTCTGCGAGTATTATTTCCCCCATTACCTGACCCTGCGCGACAAGACAACAGGAGAGCCGATAAAGGTCATCCATAATGCGCCATTCCACAATGCCGCCGCTACCAAGGTACGGAACACGCCGAACCTGAAGGCGGTGTTCAAATGGCCGCGTGGCCATGCGAAATCCACTCATTTTGACATTTTCCTTCCGTTGTGGCTGATGTTCCAGCCTAAACGTCTTATCAGCTTTATGGTCGTTGTCGGCAAGAGTCAGGACAGCGCGAACCGTCTGCTTGCCGACATACAGGCGGAGCTTGAATTCAATCAGCGCATAATTTCCGATTTCGGGGAGCAGAAGAATCTCGGCGAATGGACCGAGGGTGAGTTCAAGACTCAGGGAGGTGCCAAATTTCTCGCAGTTGGTCGCGGCCAGTCGCCACGAGGTCTGCGTGACCGTGAATCGCGACCGGACTATATCGTCATCGATGACTTGGATGACGATGAGCTGTGCCGCAACGAGAAGCGTGTGAAGGATTTGACGGACTGGGTGAAGGAAGCGCTTTTCGGTGCCCTTGACGTGGGCCGTGGCCGCTTCATTATGGTCGGCAACCTTATCTCCAAGTGTTCCGTCCTCGCCAATATGTGCGCCACACGCGGCGTATATGTTTCGGAAATCAAGGCCATTGACAAGAATGGCAACCCGGTATGGGGTGAGAAGTGGACCAAGGAGGAGGCTCAGGAATACGCCGACTTCGTGGGTTACCGGGCATGGAACAAGGAGATGATGCACAATCCTATCAATGACGGTACTATCTTCCGGTATGAATGGATTCGTTTCAAACGTCTGCCGAAGCTTGAAAAGTATGATATGCTCGTATGCTACACCGACCCGTCTTTCAAATCCACCACGGCAAATGACTACAAGGCTTCGCGTCTGTGGGGCAAGATCGGCACGGAGCTGCACCTGATTGACTGCTATGTCAGGCAGGACACTGTGTCCGGAATGGTGCGGTGGCTCTATAACCTGTATGAGGCCACACGCGACCGCGTTGCCATTTCTTTCTTTATGGAGGCGAATTTCATGCAGGACATCATCCTCGACGAGTTCGCCGCCGAGGGGAACATCCGTGGCTATCAGTTGCCGCTCCTGCCGGACATGCGCAAGAAGCCGGAGAAGATTCAGCGCATCGAGGCAATTTCACCTCTTTGGGAGCGCGGATTCATATTCTATAATGAAGCTCTCAAGGATTCGCCGGATATGCAGGTGGGCATAGAGCAGACGTTGGCTCTTGAGCGCGGTTCACGTGTCCATGACGATGCGCCGGACGCGGACGAGGGCGCAATCTGGTATCTGCAGCGCAATACCCGTCAGGAGATTTTCAAACCGGTGGCGGTTCCGCGTCGCTCACCTAAAAATATGTGGTGATTATGTTTATTTCCAATGAAGATTACAGGGTGGTAATCGGCGATACGGCCCTGAAGGTCATATCGCAGTCTTCGCCTGAAAATATAGCTAATGCAGAAGCCGAGGCCATTGAGGAAATATCGGGCTATCTGCGCCCGGTATATGACACGGATGCGGTGTTCTCGGCTTCCGGCGACGAGCGTAACCGTCTTATCGTGATGTACACTGCAGACATCGTACTCTACCACCTGACGGCTTCGCAGCCGCAGAAGATGGGGAGCGAAATCCGCAAGGAGCGGTATGAGCGTGCAGTAAAGTGGCTCGAAGGCGTTCAGGCCGGCAGGATTATTCCGGACTTGCCGCCGATGGTCTCTGAGGACGGCTCCTCCGGCTTCGGCACATCATTTCATTCATCCCCCAAACTCAGACATGACTGGTAAATTATGAGCAGGAAATCAAGACAGCGCAGGGCCGCGCAGGAGAGCCGCGCAAAGATAGCCAAACAGTCCTCCATAATAATGGAATTGCACCGTTATGCGGAGTTCTTTACAAAAAACGACATCGAGGACTGGCGCCGGGCTTGGCAGAGCGCCATTGACCCGCGCCATCCGAACAGGCAAAAGCTGTATGACATATACCGGGACTCAATGACGGACTCGCACCTGTCGGGCTGTATTCAGCAGCGTGTGGGGTTCGTGATGTCGCGCTCGTTCAAACTTGTAGACGAGTCCGGCGATGCTGACGAGGAGGCCGTACATCTTCTCGACCAGTCTTGGTTCAAGGACCTTTGCCGCCTGTGTCTTGAGTCTATATGGTACGGGCACTCGCTGATTGAGCTCGGCGACATCGTGACCGACGGCGACGGACATCCCTCTTTCTCCGGGGTGACGCTCATTCCGCGCAAGCACGTCATTCCGGAGAAGGGCCGTGTTGTGCCCCGTGTCGGCACGAATTGGGAATCCGGCTTTGATTACCGGGAACGTCCGTGGAAGGACTGGCTCATCGAGGCGGGACGGCCCGATGATCTCGGTCTGCTGCTGAAGGCTGCGCTCCACACTATCCCGAAGAAGCACGCGATGTCGTTCTGGGATTGCTTCGCTGAGATTTTCGGGATGCCTTGGCGTATCGTACGCACTTCTACTCGCGACCCGAATGAGTTCAAGCGTTTAGAAAACATGATTTATAACGGAGGTGCCGAACAGGGTATGGTTGCCGGAATGGAAACGGAGATTCAGTTCGTGGAGTCCGGCAAAGGGGATGCCTTCAATGTATATGACAAGCGCATCGACCGCTCCAACTCGGAACTGTCAAAGCTCGTGATCGGTCAGACCATGACCATCGAGGACGGCTCGTCGCTCTCGCAGTCGCAGACGCACCTGCAGGTGTTCATGAACCTCGTGGAGTCGGACCGTGATATGCTGCGCGACATCGTCAACAATCAGCTCCTTCCTCTTATGGTTCTGCACGGGTTCCCGGTAAAGGGTCTGCGCTTTGAATGGGATGATGCCGTGGATTATACACCGGAACAGCAGGCAGCATACGAGACCATGATAGCCGACCGCTATGAGGTTGACCCGTCTTATTTTGCCGACAAATACGGTATGCCGGTCGGAGGGCGTCGTAATCCGATGGCGTTGCCCGGACCTGACGATGGCGTCAGCAACGACGGTAAGGATGACGAAAACGACAAGGACGACAAGGAGAAGCCCGGAAAGAATTTTTTCGATTAGGCCCCTCAGACTACGAGGGGCTGCACAGTAGGTATGCCCGGTTGCTTGAAGGACTACCGGTCGCCGGGACTCTTGCCTCTCCTTCCGATGATGTGCGCCAGCGACTGTCTTCGCTGTTCGACGGCATGATGAAGTCGCTCTTCAAGGAGAAGGGGGCGGAGTTCCGTGTGGAGCTTGTGGCCGACCCTGCCGTGCAGGAGTTTGTCGGCGCCCATGCCTCGGCTCTTGATTCCGCATTCTCCAAGGTGGAGATGTCGGAGGCGATGCGCCGGCGACTGACCCGCTCCAATTATATATTCTCAGGAATGAAGGCGTTCCATGAGCTGCATGAGGCGTTTCCCTCTTTGCTTGATGAGAACGGCAATCGAAAGCCATTTGAACAGTTTTTGAACGAGGTTCAAAGCATCGACAAGACCTATAATGCCAATTATCTCCGGGCGGAGTATAATTTCGTCAGCGCTTCGGCTGAGATGGCCGGGAAGTGGGAGCAATTCATGCAGGACGGAGACCGTTACAATCTCCAGTACCGTACCCAGCGCGATGACAAGGTGCGTCCGGAACATGCTGCTCTCGACCGCGTGACCCTCCCTCCTACGGATTCGTTCTGGGAGGAATTCTACCCGCCTAACGGTTGGAACTGCCGCTGTACCGTCGTTCAGGTGCGCAAGTCAAAGTATCCGGCCACAAATCATGACGAAGCGATGCGCTTGGGCGACGAGGCCCTGCAGCGTGACAACAAGGGAATCTTCCGCTTTAACGCCGGAAAGGAGGGAAAATCTGTCCCGGACTATAATCCCTACACCATCCGCCGCTGCAACACCTGTCCGATTGCCAAAGGAGGCAAAGGTGGAAAACTCGCTGCCTTCGTTCCTGATAACGAGGTCTGTGCTGCCTGTAAGCTCATCCATCAGCTTGAGAAAAAGAATGATTCCGGACAATCTTCACGCTCAAAGGTCAGAGAAGCACAAAAGAAGTTAGTGACGTGGTATAAACAAAATCTGCCCGTTGCCCATGTCGGTAAATTCACTGCTCGAAGATTCGAGACGCAACTCCCTGACGGGGGAACGGTGATTATTCGAAAGTCTTTTTATGAGGAGACAAAGAATAAATATCAGGATGATTCATTATATCCACTAAAACTGGAATACGCCCGGCAAGCCCACAACCTCATCTATAAATCCACCTTTATCCGGGAAGAAAAAAGTAAGGATCACCCTGATGCCTATTTCAAGGTATATGACTATGTTGATGACTGCTATCGCATAGAAATGAAGGTAAAATGCAATGATGATGGAATGTACCTTCACATTCTCAGAGTCTATAAGATATAATAAAAAAACGACTTTTCTGTCGCCTCCCTCGTGTGTCTCACGCGATGCGTGGACGAAGGGTAACTTGAAAAGCCGCTTCCTTATTGCAAAATTACAAACAAATTCTGACATACAAAAGTTTATGGAGAAAATTTTATCATTCCTCAAAAAATCAAACCGCTGCAAGCATCTTAGACCCCATCCCACAAAAAATGTTAACGCAGGGGTCGCAGATTTCGGTCAT
>ERZ827108.1474-NODE-1474-length-31084-cov-4.913984_pt1 | contig 31084 bp, 34 predicted proteins | sample MGYA00519921_ERZ827108 | MGnify/ENA primary metagenome ERZ827108 (study PRJEB31778, sample SAMEA3449258) | human gut metagenome | biome: human gut; feature: human-associated habitat; material: faeces | place: United Kingdom | collected 2010/2012 ...
GGGCGCTGGCCTGCGCCAACGCCCAAAATCAGACACATTATTTGTCCTATAAGCCGAAACCCACTGTATACAAAAAACGAGGAAGGGCACACCCTTCCTCGTTTTGCTTTGCGGGTTTTACAGCTTCTCGAGAAGCTCGAATTCCGTTTTCGACATCTCGCGATACAGCGCCGAGAGGCCTCGGGCATCGACGCACACCCGTGCGAGCATGCCCGCTGCGGCATCGTCTTCCGCATCGAAGCGCATCGACATGCCGCAACCCGCCGATATCGCGCGCGGGGTGGGAATCATGGCCGCGTGCACATGCGCGGCTCCAAGGGCGGCCTCCGATGCCATAGCCGCATGCGTCGACTCAAACGCCATAACGTAGGTATGTGACACGGCGTGCCCTTACAGCGTAATGGTCTTGGCGGCTTCTTGCATACGGCCCAGGATGTCATACATATTCGACACCTCGCCAACCTTGAGTTGCTCTTTCAAGCCATAGAAGTCGAGGCATGTACCGCATACGAGCACTTCGGTGCCCTTCTCGATAAGCTTGTTCACCGAATCGATGATCTGCTGCTCATCGCCAGCCACGAGCTTCACGCCACTGTTCATGAACAGCACGCTCGCCGGCACGTCTTCGCTTTCCGAAAGCGTGTAAATGGCCATTTTCATGAGGTTATAGCCAAGCTGGGGGTCGCCTTCGCCCACGTGATCTTTGCCAATGAACACGGCATATCCGCAGCCTGCTGGCGTGCAGGCAGGCGCAGCAGCAGGAGCGGCTGCGGCCACAACGCTCCTGTCGTCTTCCGAGAAGTTCACGCTCCAGCCGCCCTCGATGGTCTCGACGGCAACGTTGAGGCCATATTTTTCAGCCAAGCGCGAAACGTTCTTCACTGCGATTTCGTTGTCAACGTGCACGGAAAGCTCGCGCGCGCCTTCGTCGATCTTCGCCTTCGCCATCATGAGCGGCTTGGGGCACGCAAGACCGAATGCATTGACAGTTTCCATGGAATGCCTCCTTCGTTGTTCTGGCTTACGCCAGCATATACCTCAATTTTCCATTCGCGAGTTTGGCCTTATGCATTCGCGCGAATTTGGAATGCGCAAGGCCAAACTCGCGCACAATGGGCGGCCTTGCGCTCAACGTCGCAGGTCGCAAGGCCGCCAAACGCTAGCAATACGTGTCGCGCGCAGGGTTGATGGCGCCCGCGACGCGCACAATGCGCTCAATGGGGTACGGCGCGGCCTCGATAACCCGCCACGCCGCATCGACCACTTCGGGGTCGAGAAGCACCGAAGTGCCGCAACACGCCTGCATGCCGTGCGGAGCAGGCGCCACGCGCACCGGAACGCCAGCATCAACGAGGCGCTGATACAAATCAAAGCCTTCGGTGCTCGTGCGAACGAGCACGTAGCATGCGTCTTTCGCCTGAAGCACCGCTAACACCCCTGGCCAACGGCGTGGGCGATTTCGCGAACGGCCTCGGCCGCCGCATCGGCGTCGGCTGCAGTATTCGCCGCCGCGAAGCTGAAGCGAACCGCGCCTTGGCTCTGAGTTCCAAGCGCTTTATGCATAAGCGGGGCACAATGAGCGCCCGCACGCACACAGATGTCGTAATCGCTCGCCAGCCGGTCGGCCACCTCGGCCGAATCGACATCGGCGATATTCAATGCCACGATGGAGCCGCGATCGCATGCATCGCTTCGGCCATACACCTTCACGCCGGAAACGCCCGACACGGCGTCGGCGAAGCGCTGCGCAAGCGCGCCCGCATGCTCGTGCACGCCGGAGGGCCCGCCAAGCGTTCCCTCGATGTAGTCAATACCCGCGGCCAAGCCCGCCACGCCATGCGCGTTTAGCGTGCCCGCTTCGAGGCGCTCGGGCATGAAAAGCGGGTGGCGCTCGTCATAGCTGTGCGTGCCCGAGCCTCCCTCGAGAAGCGGGGCGATTTCGGTTCCACAGGCCACGCACAAGCCTCCAGTCCCTTGTGGGCCCAACAGGCTTTTATGGCCCGTAAAGCACACCACGTCGGCACCGATTTCGGCCATGTTCAGCGGATACGATCCAGCTGTCTGCGCGGCATCGAGCACGAATTTCGCGCCCGCCTCATGGGCCATGGCGCACATGCGCGCCACATCGTACACATCGCCCGTGAGGTTCGACGCATGCGTAACCGCGACCAGCGCAGGCTTGCGTTTGAGCAGTTCGGCATATACCTCGAAATCAAGCGAGCCATCGGCGGCGATAGGCGCGATGTCAACCGAGCAGCCAGCCGTATCGCGCAGGCGGAACAACGGGCGCAGCACCGAATTGTGCGATGCGGCCGTGGTGAGCGCCCTCTGGCCCGGAGCGAGCAGGCCATCGATGGCGATATTGAGCGCCATGGTGGCATTGTTCGTGAACGCCACGCTCGAAGCACCCGGCGCACCGAGCAAATTCGCCACCGCCGCGCGGGCGCGGTACACCGCCATGCCCGCCGCGATTGACGCCGGATGCACGCCGCGACCCACGCCTCCGAACGACGTCATGGCATCAGCCACGGCGCGCACCACGCATTCAGGCTTCGTCATCGTCGTGGCCGCATTGTCCAAATAAATCACGGGCGCTCCCTTCGTTTCCTCGATTGAGATTTACAGCATTTCGATGAATGCGGCAATGCGCGTTTCAAGCTGCCCCGCATCGCTTTGCGAATAATCGGTCTCGAGCTTCATGTACGGAATGACCATGGGCGTGTCAGCAATAAGGATGCGCTTCGTGCCCTCGGGGAATACGCTCACCCCGTCGGCGATGCGCTGCTCGAGCTCGTCGGCGAGCTCGTTTGCCTTCTGCGCGCAGCGGGCGGGGTCGTCGAAGAAGGCGATCTGGGTCATGAGCAGGCGATCTTTGCCAGAAATGGGAATGCAGTTTTCGGCTTTCGTGGCATCGAAGACACAGGCGAGCGCACGGCGCACAGCTGGTCATGGGTTTCCAGGTCCATGCCGAGGCTTTGCCACATTTCACGATTGTCTGCCATGTTCGATTCCCCCTTTGTGCGAAGGCGGCATCCCACCCCTGGGGCCATACGCACATGCGCCCTTCGCGCTCGGTTTCCAATAACTATCACGCGACGAATCACCAACTCATAAGGAATAAGGGTACAAAAAAAACGTCGAGCGACGGTGCAGAATGGCGGACGCGCTGCAGATGCGCGAGCGTTGCCTCGCCTTCGAGGCATATGGGGCATACGCTTCGCGTGCAGAATGACGACGGGGCAGAATTCGTCGTCGAACGAGGCGTTGCTGTGTATGGTGTCAGTGTAGCGCGCGCGGGATGCAAACGGAAGCTATAACCCTGCAAGCGGAGGTTTTTGTGCGGGAATGCATGGCCGATACGAAAAAGGCCACCGCATACGCGATGACCCAGAAACCCCACAGGAATATCTGCGGTACGACTGCGTGGTTGGCACTGGCTGAGGGCTCGGTCCGATCGATTTCGCCCCGAAATACGGCATCACATCGGACATGCCGCACACATTGAACAGCAGCGTCTCGGTGTTGAAGCGCACGAAATACGGCTCGGCACCCTCAGGCAGCGTTGGTTCATCGGACGCATCGACGCCGGCGACCACGGCGGCTGCATGGCCGGCCGAAAGCTCGCAACGCACCATTTCCGCCAAATACACGCCGCTTCCCGTCGAATCGGGCTTTTGCGCCGAGATATTCAGAATGCGCATACGCGCCACCTTTCCTTCGAATTCGAATCATCATACCGTGACGCAAAGGGAAGCTGCGCAAGCAGACCGCGAATCGCACAGGCAAGCCCGCGAAAAGCCGAAAGCCCAAAGGTTCACAAAGATTTGTCCGCACGCAAGCGCCATGCAAGGTATGATTGAGCCATAGACCGAGCGATACGCAGCGCGCACAGCGCGTTGTCAAGCGGAAGGAGTCGCCATGAGAATTCAAATGGAACTCGACCGAGGATATTTGCCCGATGCTTACGGAAAATACGCAGCGCCCGAAGACTGCTACGACTGGAGCTGCCGCCGCTCGTTTCCCTTTACCGTCGAGGACGTTCCTTATGGCACGCGCGCACTCGCCGTTTTTTTCATCGACTGGGACAGCGTACCCGTATGTGGCTTCCCATGGATTCACTGGTGTGCCTACGTAAATGGCGACTTCGAGGGAGATATCGAATTTCCCGACGATTTGAGCCGCAACGAGCACTCTCGCCTTGTGCAGGGGTATAACTCTGCCGCGAAAAGCGAGCCCGAGCGAGGCGTGGGATATGTTGGCCCCTGCCCGCCCGACCGCGACCACAAATACACGCTGCAGGTTATCGCCCTCGATGACGAACCACTCGTCGAGGCCCCCTTCTGGGCCAACGAACTGCTCGACGCCTGTCGAGGACACGCAATCGACGAAGCAGGCAGGATTTTGCCCAGCAGGTGCTAACGTTTTCCAGATGTAAAAAGCGCTGTCACACGACTGCCACATACGACGCCAGAACACGGGGAAACACGCGGGGAGGGGTGCATCGGGGAAAGATTTGCACCCGATTTGCACCAGCCCTGCATAAAAGGGCATTTTGTCGTGCAAAACAAAACAGGCCAGGCAATCGCCTGATTCAAGGCATATCTCTGCCACAAAAGAATCGTTGGTCAGGCCAGGACAGCGAGCGAAAGCCCAGCGCTTCAGATTGGCCTGAAAGAGGAGCGACGCGTACTACCTGTACGCGAGCGACGATTGAAGGCTAAGCTGGAGTGTTGGGCTTCCGCGCAGCGGCAAATAAAAAGGCCGTTCGTAAGAACGGCCTTTGAAACTACGTGGTGGAGATGATGGGATTCGAACCCACGACCCCCACGTTGCGAACGTGATGCTCTCCCAGCTGAGCTACATCCCCACGTAAGACGCGCTTGTGCGCAAGCAAGTATTTTGCACGTTTGTCGCTCAGGTGTCAACACTTAATTTCATCTTTGGGGAAATTAAGTATTCGTTTGAGCAACTCAACGACGAAACCGCTTACAGATCGTCGTCGCTATCGTCCTCAAGATCGTCGCTCAGAAGCATCTCAAGGGCCGAAGTCGCGGCGCTCTCTTCGGTTTCATCGTCCATGAACTTGCCGAAGATGGGCTCTTTCGTTTCGGCGTCGAACAATTCGACCATGCCGGTAAGAATGTCGACGTACTGGTACGACTGGCGAGCCTTGCGGCCACGCTTGCGGTCGACCTCGACGACGAACAAAGCGGGGTGCGCCTGCATGAGCGTGCCTTCGCATTCGACGATTTTCGAGCGACCCATATTCGCGCGAACCTTCAGGCGGGTGTTGATGCGGTCCATAAGCTCAGCACGAATATCGCCGACAAGATTTGCCTGCTTTTCAAGTTCCATTCGGTGGATTCCTTTTCATATATAGTACGGCGCCGACATACAGCGCACTTATTACACGCAAGGGAGCATAATACCACGGAATGGAAGAATTCATAGAATCTGCAGGTAGATGCCTATTTATCGTTGAGATGCCGTTGCTTTTGCACCATGCGGCGACACCTATCGTTTTATTCCTCGGCCTTCGCCTTCGCAAGCACGCGACCGAGTTCCACGAATTCCGACAGCTCGAGCGTTTCGCCGCGTCGCTTCGCGTCGATGCCGGCTTCGGCAAGAATTTCAGGAAGCTTCGCAGCGATGGCCTTGCCCTGCTCGCCACGGCTCGAGAAATAGCCCTTCATCGAGTTCGAGATAGTCTTTCGACGCGTGAAAAACGCCGCGTCGGCCGCCATGCTCGCATTCGCGATTTCCTCGGCAGACAGGCCTAAGTCGTTGCGGCGGTCAAGACGAATAACCGAGCTCGTCACACGCGGCGGCGGGAAGAAATTGCCCGGCGAGACCTGGAAGCGACCCGTAGCCTTTGCGATAAGCTGCAGCTTCACCGAATACGCGGCGTAATCTTTCGTGCCCACAACGGCCTCCATGCGGTCGGCAACCTCGCTTTGCACCATAACCGTGGCGCTCTGCAGGCTGGGGATTCGCTGGAAATAATCGAGCACGAGCGTCGCCGCCACGGCATAGGGCAAATTCGAAATGAACTTGTTGGGAGCCTCACTAGCCTCGACTGCCTGCTTGCCAAATGCAGCGATCAAATCGTCGTCATTCAGACGCAAGGCGTCTTTGCCGATGAGCGTGAAATTGTCGAAATCGTCGCACGTCTCGTCGAGTACGGCAGGCAAATCGGGGTCGCGCTCAATGGAGAGCACGTGCTTCGCGCGAGGCAAAAGCGCCACGGTCAGCGTGCCGATGCCCGGGCCCACCTCGAGCACGTTGTCTTCTTCACACACCTCGGAAAGCTTGCAAATGTTCGCGATAACGGCATCGTTCACCAGAAAGTTCTGTCCGAGCGAATGTTTCGTGGCCAAACCGTGACGCGAAAGCACGTCGCGCGTCGCTCCAACCGATGCCAAATGCGATGCGATTGCCATAGAGTTTCCTTTTCTTTGTCCCCATTGCTTTTAATTGGCACGTTTGCGCCTCACGGCTCACCGAGCCATGCGCTCCCACGGACTTTGAACTCCCGAAGGCGTGCACGCCCCACAAATCATGCCCATGGGCTACGAACCAAACGTTTCTTTCTGCGATTCCGCCTCTGGCTGGCCCCAGCCAATGCGGTCGACCACTTCTCCAACGCGCCAACCTGCGGCCCCGAATGACGAGCGCACGCAACTTTCCAGAGCGGCAAACCCATAGGGATCGCCGCCCGAACCGATCACGTACAACGTAACGGGGCGCTTTGGCGCATCGGCAGCACCTGGCTGCCTATTCGGCCCACGCCGTTTCTCCCAGTATGGCTGAAGTCGGTCCAAAACGGCCTTGAACTGCGCCGTTGGCCCCGAGAAATACACAGGTGCCACCACATGAACCGCTGCCGCGCCATCGAGCAACGCATACAGCCCATCCATGTCGTCACGAATCACACAATATGCCAAATGCCCTGAGCATTCGACACATTGCAGCGCGCGGCGGCACCCTTCGCAACCGATGCAACCGCTCACAGCATGGTCGGCCACATTCCAATGCTCAATAACGACGCCCCTCGCTTCGAGTTCAGCGGTCAGCTGCGCAGCATAACGCGACGACACGCCGTTTTTGCGCGGCGAGCCACAGAGTACCAGCTCATAAGAACCCTGCGCGGCGCTCATCGTGCGTCCCTCACCATATCGGCATGTGCACGCTGCCATTCCGTGGGCTCACGATTCAAAAACGCCACACCCGCATCGTGCATCTGCTGCAGCAATGCGCGGCGAGCCTCGCCTGGGGCGACTCCCCGAACTTCGGCGATGCGCTCTGCGGTGAAAATCGTGAATTCAGGCCCGCACTCGATGCCGCGAAACGGCACGGGGGCCATATAGGGCGCATCGGTTTCGGTAAGCAGGCGTTCGGCCGGAACCATCGCAGACGACGCACGCAAATCGTCGCTTCGTTGGAAGGTAACCGCCCCGCCGAATGCCACATGCGCCCCACACTCGACCCAGCGCGCAAGCTCGTCGGGACCCACGCTGCAGCAATGCAGCAACGTGCCAGCTTCAGGCCAGCCTTCTTCTTCAAGAATGCGGAATGCGTCTTCGTGCGCATCCCTCACGTGAAGCACGAGCGGCAAGCCCGTAACATGGGCCAGCTGCACCTGGCGACGAAATACGTTCTGCTGAACATCACGTGGAGACAAATCATAATGGTAGTCGAGCCCAACCTCGCCCAAGGCGGCGGTACGTGGATCGGCCAAGCGCTCAAGCAAGGCCGCTTCCATATCGGCATCCCACTGGCTTGCGACATGCGGGTGAACTCCGCACGCGATGCGCATATGCGGTATAGCCGGCTCTGCGCCCCAGCACAAATTGCATGCGCGCTCATCAACAGCCACCGACTCCAGCAACACCGCCGCCTCGGCCGCTTGGCCCGCATGCTTCTTGCCAGCGGCATGAGCCTGCGCTTCGAGCGACTCGCGCTCGGCCGTCACATTGCGACGCGTGGCCTCGAATACCTCGGGCAGTAAGCGCAACGCCTCGGCACGCCATATGTCCAGGTCGCGATATGTGCGTTCGCATTCATCGCCCTCGGCCGGGTCGCACATCGCGCATACGAAATCGACGCCCACCACAGCGCAACGCGCAAGCGAGAGCGCCGGATGCGACAGCATAGCAAGGTGCGCATGCGTATCGGCCACGGGCACCTCGAGCGCAGGCACCGGCGAGCCCACATAGGCCCACCCCTTTTTGCGATGCTTGCGAAACAGCGCATCGCCATACAACAAATAACCGGCGTCCCCTTCGGGATCGATTCCCGCGTTCATTGGCATTTCTGATTCCACGATACGAGCCTTAATAACCGAACTTCCTTCTTTTTCAAAAAAGCCCGGCACGCGCCATGCGATACCGGGCTTTCTGCGATTCTCAGAAACGATTAGTCGTTCTTCTGCAGGCGCGGGAACAGGGCATCGCCCTTCTCGACCGGCACGCCGCTGGTCAAGCCGCCCCATACGCAAGCTTCAGCCAGGTTGTCGCTGCCAGCCTCGGCCTCACACGAAATGCGACGCAGCGCCTCGGCGCTCGTGGTGGGCATGAACGGCTCGAGCAGGTGCGCGGAAATGCGAATAGCCTCGAGCAGGTTGTAAATCACGAACGCGAGCTGGTCGGCCTTTGCCTCGTCCTTGGCAAGCGCCCACGGCTCGGAGTCTTCGATGTAGTGGTTCGCGGCATGAATAAGTTCCATGGCAACATCTTTGCCCGCACCATAGTCGAGCGCATCCATCGCGGCGGCATAACGATCGACCAGGCCGTCGGCGATTTTCGCGAGCGGATTGTCGAACGCATCGGCGCTGGCAGGCTTCGCGGGAGCGCAACCGTCGAAGTACTTCGCGCTCATGTTCAGAGAGCGGGAAATCAGGTTGCCCCAGCTGTTAGCCAAATCGGCGTTGTATACCTGCTCCATGCGCTCAAACGAAATAGCGCCGTCGGTACCAGGAACCACGTCGGTCATGAAGTAGTAGCGATAGCCCTCAACGCCCAAAAGGTCGATGACGTCTTGCGGAGCAATGGCGTTGCCGCGGCTCTTCGACATCTTTTCGGCCTTGCCGGTCTCGGAATTGCGCACCGTAAGGAAGCCGTGCGCGAACACGTGCTCGGGCAGCGACTCGCCAATGGCCATGAGCATGGCCGGCCAAATAACGCAATGGAAGCGGATGATGTCCTTGCCCACAATGTGGTACTGCGCGGGCCAACGGAAAGCGAACTCAGCCTTGGAAGCATCGTCGTCGAGGCCATAGCCCACAGCCGTCATGTAATTCAGCAGCGCGTCGAACCACACGTAGGTCACGTGGCCGTCATCGAACGGCACGGGAACGCCCCAATCGAAGCTCGTGCGGCTCACGGAAAGGTCGTTCAGGCCGCCTTCGACGAAGCTGCGCACCTCGTTCATGCGGAAATCGGGCTGCACAAATTCAGGATGCTCGTCGTAGAGCGCAAGCAGCTTATCTTGGAATGCAGAAAGCTTGAAGAAGTACGACTCTTCCTGCACGCGCTCGAGCGGACGATGGCAATCGGGGCACAGATGCTGGCCCACCGAGCCATACTCCTCGTCGCCCTTCTTCACCTGGTTGTCGGTGTAGTAGGTCTCGTCGGGCACGCAATACCAGCCATCATAGCTGCCCTTGTACAGGTAGCCCGATTCCTGCATGCGCTCCCAAAGATACTGAACCGCATGGTGCTGGCGCGGCTCGGTCGTGCGAATGAAGTCGTCATTGGAAATCTCGAGCGTCTTCCACAGGTCCTGGAACAGGGGCGCCTGGCTGTCGCACCATGCCTGGGGCGAATCGAAGCCGTGCTGCTCGGCAGCCTCGGCAACCTTTTCGCCATGCTCGTCCATGCCAGTAAGGAATTTGACATCGTAGCCCATCGCGCGACGATAGCGCGCCTGAACGTCGGCCAAGATGGTCGAATATGCGGTTCCCAAATGAGGCGCCGCGTTTACGTAATAAATGGGCGTGGTAATAAAGAATGACGGCTTGGACATGCATGCTCCTTCTCGCCCGCGCGGCCAATGACGCCGCCGAGCCTTGGGGTTTTTCAAACTTTTGTATTGTAGCGCACCCATGCGCAGGCCAAAAGAAGAGCCGAAACATTCATGCGACGACTTCGAAGAGGCACCGAGGGACTTCGCCAGCCTGCGGGGAGCATGTTCGGCCCGCGCGAAAGCCCCTCGTGCGCGAAGGTGCGCGAAGTGCGTACCCTTGAAGAAAATTGCCGCTGTATCATTTGCGTAATGCCTGGTCGCGCATTCGAGAAAACGTCGATGCTGCCGTGTTTTCGAATTTAAGCTACGCACTTCGCGCGTTTTTGTGCGAGGTGCCTTCCCTATCGCCGAATCGCGCCGCGCAGCTTTCGCTCGGCATCGCGCCAATGAGGCAAATACGCATCAAGCAGCGCATGAAAACGCGGGCCGTGGTTTGCTTCCCTCAGGTGGCACAGCTCATGCACCACAACGTATTCCAAACACTCGGGAGGCTGGGCGGCGAGCTGCACGTTTATACAGATGCGCCCCGTTTTCACATTGCAGCTGCCCCAGCGGCTCACCATGTTTCGATATGCTAATTTACCAGGTGAAACGCCAATAATCGGCGCCCATTTCTCTATGAGCGCCGGCACGAACGCAGCCACCACGGCACGCCACTGGGCAAGTTCCTCCTGCGTTGGTGAAGCCGACGCTCCGTTGATTTCACGATCGCGTTCCCTCACCTGCATTTTTGCCGCATGCTCGCGAATCCACGATGCGCGTTCTTCGATAAAGCGCGCGATTCGGGCGTCGGAATAACGCAGCGGCGCACTCACGCATACGCGAAAGCGAGCATCAGGCGAGCCGCCCGTCGCATCGGCACCCCCAGCGCGAGGCTTGAGGCGCACATACATATGCTTCTGCTGCTTGCGCGTGACTTCGACGTTGAACCCCGCAGCGCGCAGCATGGTTTTTCGCACAGAAGACACAGCGAACATTCCTTCGAAACAAAAATCATGCTAAGATGCAAGCACGGTGCCCCGCGAAGCCGGGCGACATCGTTTGAGTTCTAAGCCGGGTTAGCTTTGGTAGGCACCCGGCTTATTCCTTTCCAATGAAGATCACTTGTCGCGGGTGACGAGGTCGACGACTCCGATAACAACTGACATTACTGCGCAAATGGCGATAACCGTTTGAGTATCCATCGGGACCACCTCCTTTCAGAGGCGCCGCCCGACAAGTGAAGCACCGCCCGCCTATTGTACTGCATAGGCGGGCGGTTTCGAACTTCTGTACGATTTTTTTTATCCTCTAGAACGCCGAAAGATAAATCGCCTTCGCGTCTTCCAGCGTAAGCTTCTTAAAGCCACCGAACACTTCGCCCTTGTTGGCCTTGAGCGTCGGCAGCAGTTTGTCCACATCTTCGGGGGCGATACCGAACTCTCCGAGCGTGCGCGGCATGCCCAAATCAACGAAGAACGCCTGCAGCTCGTCGATCGCAGCCGTCACGGCATCTTCAATTGCTTCATCGGTTTCATCGATGGGCTCAATGTCGAATACCTGCAGCGCGAACTTCAGGAAGCGAGCTGGGTTTTCTCGCCATACAAAGCGCATCCACGCAGGCATGACCACCGCCAAACCGGCACCGTGCGTGATAGAAGTGTCGAACGCAGAAAGCTCATGTTCAAGCGCATGGCTTTCCCAACCGCCAGCGCGGCTCGTCGGCGTCGCCGAGAGGCCGCATCCCGCGATGTCGTTATGGGCGAGCGTGCCCGCCCACATAATGTTCGCGCGGGCCTCGTAATTCTCAGGCTCGGCAAGAGCCACCGGGGCCTCGTCGATAAGAGAGCGAATAATGCCCGTGGCAATGTTGTCGGTGAGGCTCGACGAACCCGTGCCGCTGAAATAGCGCTCGCACACATGCGCGATCATGTCGGTCACGCCAGCAGCCGTTTGATACGGCGGCAACGTAAACGTGAGCTCGGGATCGAGGAACGCCGCCTTCGGGCGGAACAAGTTCGAATTCGTACCGCGCTTCAGCCCCAGTTCATCGTTGGAAATAACACACGAGCTCGACCCTTCGGAACCCGCCGCAGGAATAGTAAGCACGCAGGCGATAGGCAGACATTCCGCAATCGTCGCCTTCTTGCTGAAGAAGTCCCACACATCGCCTTCGTAAGGCACGCCAAACGCAATCGCTTTGGCGCAGTCAATCGCGCTGCCGCCGCCAACGGGGAAAATAACGTCGACGTTTTCTTTACGCGCAAGCTCAATGCCCTCGCGCACCAATCCCACTTCAGGATTCGGACGCACGCCCGCGAGCTCAACAGCCTCGACACCCGACGCCGCGAGCGACTTCTTCACGCGGTCGAGCGTTCCCGTGCGCACCACGGAACCCTTGCCGTATACGAGCAGCGCGCGTTTATAGCCGCGCTTGGCAATATGCTCGCCTACCTGGTCGGTAACGCCTTTTCCGAAAATGAATTCCGTCGGAGAATAGAACACGAAATCGTTCATTGACCATCCTTTCGAAACGATTACAGACCATAGCATGGGAAGCCGCCAAAACAGGGCCTTCTTCACCTTCGGGCGAGCGCCGCAGATTCACAACAGCCCCTCGCCAAGCTCTCTAACGTTCGTGCACGAGCGCATACGCCTCGTTGCGCGAAATGCCAAATTCGCGGCGCAGGGCAGCAACGATATCTTTATGCGACATTTCACCAGAGGCAAGAAGCTCAGTCGCGCGTTCGGCGGCAGAAGCAGCCTGAGCGGCGGCGTTGTTCTCGACTTCAGCAGCCGTCGGAGGGCAAATAACCAACGCGATTTCACCCTTTACGCCCTCTTCCGCATCGCGGCGGGCGAATTCTTCCGCAGCAATGGGGGCCATAGCGCGAAATACCTCTTCATGGCGCTTCGTGAGCTCGCGGCACACTGCAACCTCTCGCGCGGGGAACACCTCCGCAATAACCGCAAGCGCATCGGCTATGCGGCGCGGGCTTTCATAGAACACGAGCGAGGCGTCGAGGTTCGAAAGGGCTTCGAGCACCGCCTTGCGCTCGCCAGCCTTGCGCGGGAAAAAACCGCCAAAATAGTAGCGCGGATCGGAAAAGCCACTGGCGACATAAGCCGTCGCGGCTGCCGATGCACCTGGCAGCACCTCATAAGACGCACCCGCCGCCTGCGCCGACGCAACAAGGCGCGACCCGGGATCGGACACGCCAGGCATGCCGGCATCGCTGCAAAATGCAATGCGCTCGCCAGCCAACACGCGCTGGATAATGCGATCGGCCTGCTTGGAGATGGTCGCTTCATCAAGCCGCTCAAGCCGCTTTTCGATATCGAAGTGTGCGAGCAGCTTGCCCGTGACGCGCGTGTCTTCCGCGCATACCACATCGGCCGCGCGCAACTCATCGAGCGTGCGCAACGTGATATCGCCCAAATTGCCGATGGGCGTAGGACATAAAACAAGTTTTCCAGTTGAAGTATTCATGGGCGCAATTATACCGCCCGACTCGGCCTGCGCGAACGACGCAGCAAAAGCGCAAAAGCGGCTCGGGCAAAACGCACGTTCGAGCCAGGCTTTGTGTGTCCAGGTCAGGCTTTGTGCGTCCGACCAGGGCCTTTCATCGAAGGCCAGCCGACCACCTTGCCGCCTACGGTTTCCAAAAAAACGCCTAAGCCCGCGCCGCTTCCTCGCGTTCTTCTCGCTCGAGCACGCGCTGCATAGCGGCAATAGCACATTCGAGCATTTCATCGTCAGGCTCATTGGTCGTAAGTCGCTGCATTTGCATGCCCGGCCACAACACCACTTTCACCAGCGGGTTTTCAGGGTGACTGCCCGCCCACTTCACCGTGATTTCATAGCTGATGCCAGCAATTACGGGCATGAGCAGAATACGCGCCGCAATAACGAGCGCCAGTTTTGCGGGGCCATCGGGCACGCCCCATGCGGCGATAAGGCCATTGAGCGGCGTAATGGTGTATACGAAAATCGCGATGATCATGACCATTATCAAAAACGCCGTGCCGCAGCGCACGTGCAAACGCGGGAAACTGCGCGCATTTTCGGGCGTGAGCGGCAACCCGTGCTCGTAGCAATGAATGGTTTTATGCTCGGCGCCGTGATAGCTGAACATGCGTTTGATGTCCTGCATGCGACCAATAAGCCAAATGTAGAACACGAAAACGACGATACGCACAATGCCGTCGACGACGTTCCAAAGAAGCGTTTTGTCATCGTATTCGCCCACGAGCACATTGGCGATGAACGCGGGCGCGACAATGAACAAGCCGACGCCCAAAAGCAGACCAAGCACCATCGAGATAGCCATTTCGCGATTGCCGAAACCGCCGTCGTCCCCGTCACGAGTCTCGTCCGACTCGCGCACGGCCGCGCCGGGTTCGACTGCGTTAGGCTCAACCGCGCCAGACTCGGCCGTATTTGCCTCGACAACGATATCCAAAGAGCGCTGCGCGCCCAAGGCGTCAATCGCTTCGTCGGGATTGCCGAAATCATTTTTCCACGAGAAGTCGCTGGTCTCGCTTGCAACGCTTTCGTCGAACGAAGCGTCTTCTTTCGAAATGGCCCCGTTTGCACTCACTTCTTCAGCTTTCGCTCCGGGCTCTTCCTCATCGCCATAGGCGTGCATCGCGGCAATCTCGAGCGCTTTATAGCCCAAAATCAAGCTTTCCACAAACGCGCGGCAGCCGCGCACAACGGGCCAATAGAGCCATTTGTTCTTCGCTTTGCCGCTGGCCAAATCGTGCTCTTCAATATAGATATTGCCCGATGGCTCGCGCACGGCAGCCGCCCAATTGTATCGGCCGCGCATCATAACGCCCTCGATAAGCGCCTGCCCGCCCACGTGCGTTTTGTTCGCGCCGTCTTCAGCAAACGCGCGCTTCACGGCGCTACGTTTGCTGGGAGCCTGACCGCTTTCGTTTTCCGCGGCCGCGCCGAGCATTTCCTGGTCGACTTCATTTTCTTTCGGCATGCATTCAGTTTTGTTAGACACGCTTGGAGCTTTCTTCTTAACTAATGGCACAAGCGAACGACGGCCTCCCTCCGGCTCGCCCGGATTGCCCAAATCGCCCGCCTCATCGTAACGCACAATTTTACGATCAACCTCGAACAAAAATAGGGCAAAGGAATAACCCTTTGCCCTATTTCACATCGAAGCAGCGTACTATTCGCGTACTACTTTGGGGTACGGATTTCCGCAGGTCATTTTACCTTCGGGACATGCGCCGCGCACGCACGGCGCCCCCGCGTCGGCAAAAACAAACGGAGCCGTGGGACGCGCAAGCTCCAGCATGCGATGCGCCAGCTCGCGAATCTCCCACTGCGCGCGGTTGCAGCAGCGCAAACTGAAGAAATGCAGCAGCTCACGAACATTCATGGTAACCACGATTTTGCTTTCAGCGGCGTTCGGCAAAAGGTAACGCGCGTCTTCAGCGGGCACGCCGGCATCGAGCAGCTTCTTATAGGCCGACGTAGCCGCTTCGATGGCCTCATCGAAAACAGCATTCGCTTCCTCGTTGGCAAGCACGCTTTCGGGTTTTACCACAGAAACGCCTTCTTTGAATTTCACGTAACGCTGCGACTGCTGGTTAAAGCTCGCCAGGCGATGACGAACCAGCTGGTGAGTAAGTGCGCGCGAAACGCCATCGATGGCAAACGTATAGCTCACGTGCTCAAGCGTCGAAAAGTGCCCGCTGGTCATAATGGTGGAAAGCACGCTGTGCATACGCTCTTCCGACATCGTCTCCATGAGCTCGGCCGCACCAACAGGCGCATAGCACAAACGCGCAGCCGTCGCGATAGCGCGCTCGGGATCGGGCGTGTGGTACAACAGTTCAACGTGCATAATCGTCCCCCTTCTGGTAAGCGATTCAACTTTAATCTATCGGTAAAAAAATATGCCCCGCGCCAACGCGCAGGGCATAAAGAAAACAAGGGAATGGCGTTTTACAACTCGAGAGTTATGCCCTGTTTGGTCAAATACTCTTCCCACTTCTTGAACGATTCAGCGGAAATACCGTGTTCAATTTGGCAGGCCTCATAATTAGCAGTTTCAGAGTCGATGCCAATTGCTTCAGTCATGAAGCGGAACAACAAATTGTGGCGACGCCAAATCGTGGAACCGTATTCGTAGCCCTCTTCAGTAAGCGTGATGTCACCGTAATAAGGCTGAACAGCGTAGCCTTTTTCTTTTAAGTTCGTCACCGCTTTCGAAACCGACGCTTTCGAAACGTTAAGCTTTGTCGCAACATCAACCGCACGAATAGGCTCGTTGGGGCCGCCTGCAAGATCGACAATTGCTTCCAGGTAATCCTCGAGCGAATGGCTCAGAGGCTCCCTATCGCGGGATTCGAGCATGGTACCCATTTGGGATTCCGACATACATGCCTCCTTGAATAGCGCAAGCGCGCGTTACCTTCCTCCAGAGTACAATACCACACATATCGTAGTTTTATCCGAAAGGACTCAGGTCATAAGGCGAGAGCCTCGGCGAACAACGTTCAAAGCATATAACGAGGCATCACGGAGCCCGTCTGCGCCGATACTCCATAACACCAACGCCCGCGGGCGCCGATGCCCACCGCCACCTAGCGTCGATGCTCGCTGTTACTGCTGCCACGCCTGCCGATGCTGTTGTCCCAATAGAACAAACCGCCCCTACGGAAAAGCGCCGCAATATCAATATCGATTGACAAATTTCTCACACAGCTCGCAAAACGCTATACCGCCAAAGACGGAGGCATGGCTTTAAACGGAAAGGCGCCTTGCTATTTCGCCGAAGCAACCGCCGCGTCAGCGTCGGCGATCATCTTGTCAATGCGCGCCGTCGCCGAGCAGCCTCCACCGCAGTGCCCCGAGCACGAGCCACACATCTCTTTTTCGCCGCACATGCCTTTTTTCATCATTAGGCGAACCGATAGACACACACAGACGATCAAAATCGCCAGCACAACCGCTGTTGCCATATTCATAACCATAACGGCCTCGTTTCAATTGGGCGCGCATGCGCGCCATACTTTCATTCATCAGGTACTTTACCGCTTTTTGCCACACACGCGCTCTTAATTGAATAAATGTTTCCCAAGGGTCACATATTTGACATTTTCGAGGCCCATGGGAGCCCAGCGTAAATGAAATCGTTAAAAAGTGACAAAAGTTGCGAATTCGGGGGCGTTTATAGGTCACTAAGCGCGCAACAACACCGCAAACCGGCGAGCGAAGCTTGCGTCAGGGACCCCATCCCATGAAAACGAGGCTTTGAAACCGCCAAAAGCAGCAAAACTCGCCCATCTACGAGCGAGATGTGGGCTTGCACGCCCCCAGATTCGCAACTTTTGTCACTTTTCGACTTGTTGCTTTACGCTAGACAAGAAAACATCACGCAAATGCGGGGCGCATCCACCCGAAACCGCCCATACTTGGCCCTTGGCCCGCATCGCCTATCGACAATGTTCTGCCCATATTAAATAGCGCCCCGCGAATGCGGGGCGCTATAACCTTGAGCTAGGGCCGGGAGCTCTAAACGTTCAGTTTCGCAGATTATTTCGTCTGCTCGTCCTTATGTTTGGGCATCGGACGGAAAATCTGGAACAGCATGGCCGCAGCAACGGCAATAGCGATGATAGTCCAGAAGTTGAAGCCGACCTCGCCCGTCGCGAGACCCACGAACTGATAAATCATCAGGCCAACGCACCATGCGAAGCCGCACAGATAGCCGATGGTGATCCAGAACCATTTCGCAGAGGCTTGCTGCTGACGAATGGTGCCCATAGCTGCAAAACACGGAGCGCACAGAAGGTTGAATGCGCAGAAAGCCGAAATTGCAGCCGCGCCGCCACCAATCATCTGGCCAAAGCCGAGCCACAGAGCGGGGTCGGACTCGCCGTAGCTGGAAAGCTGCGTGATGATGCCAACGGTAGCAACGACATTCTCCTTAGCAACCAAACCGGTAATCGTAGTTGCCGCAGCCTGCCACGTGTCGAATCCGAGAGGAGCGAAAATCCAGGCGAGCAAATTGCCAAGGCCGGCCATAAGGCTGTAGTCCATGTAGTCAGGCGCGTCGGCATCAAGCAAACCGAAGCCGTCGCCCGCGTCGCCAAAGTTCATGAGGAACCAAATAACGATAGTGGACAGGAAGATAATCGTACCAGCCTTGATGATGTAGCCCTTCACGCGCTCCCACATGGAAAGCAGCACGCTCTTCACGGTAGGCATGTGATATTCAGGCAGCTCCATAACAAACGGCGTGGCCTCGCCGGCGAAAAGCTTGGTCTTCTTCAGCATGATGCCAGAGATGATAATCGCCACAACACCCATGAAGTAGAAGAGCGGAGCAACCCACCAGGTATCGTCGGAATTACCCGTTGCCAGCGCGCCGAACACAAGCGCGATAATAGGCATCTTCGCACCACACGGAATCATGGTGGTGGTCATGATGGTCATGCGGCGATCCATCTCGTTTTCGATGGTCTTGGTCGCCATAACAGCAGGCACACCGCAGCCAGATGCGATAAGCATGGGGATGAACGACTTGCCGGAAAGGCCGAACTTGCGGAACACGCGGTCCATGATGAAGGCGACGCGCGACATATAACCGCACAGCTCCAGAATGCCCAGCAGCAAGAACAGAATGATCATCTGCGGGATGAAGCCGATAACCGCGCCAACGCCGGCGACGATGCCGTCGTTAACGAGCGACTGCAACCAGGGAGCAACGTCGGCCGATTCCATGGCATCGGCGATGATCGCGCCAAGGCCAGGAATCCACAGACCGTAATCGGCCGGATCGGGCTCGGCGACCTCAACGGCCTCCTTGTAGGCGTCGAAGTCGACTTCCTCTTCAGAGGTTACGCCGTCCTCGTCCTCGACCTCGATGGTGGCAACGGCTTTTTCAGCCTCGGCCTTTTCCTCGAAGTCCTTCACCGTCGCTTGAGCATCTTCGTATTCAGCGACAGCGTCTTCGTCGGCATCGTCCTCGGGCTCGGCCACGGCAAGCGCGTCAAGCACTTCCTGGCTTTCATCACTCGGAACGTCGCGAGCCTCGTCCATGCCATAGATATTGGTGACGTAAGCCTCGACAACGCCCTGGGCATCTTCATATTCGCCCTCGGCCTCTTCGTAGGCAGCCTGGCCGGTATAGAGATAGCCATCGCCGGAGATGCCGTCGTTAGCCCAGTCGGTCACAGGGCCCGTGCCCACCGTAACCGCGAGCCAGTATACGAAGAACATGATGACGATGAAGATGGGCAGGCCCAGCCAACGGTTGGTGACCACGCGGTCGATCTTCTGAGAAGTGGTCAGGCCCGTGCGGGAGCGCTTCACCGTCTTGTCGATAACGTGCGAAATGGCGTTATAGCGCTCGCTCGTTACAATCGATTCGGCGTCGTCATCGAGCTTGTTCTCGATTGCATCGCGAACTTCATCGATGGCTTTAAGCTCGCTCGCCGAAAGCTTCAGGTCGTCGATGGTTTTCTGCTCGCCCTCGAAAAGCTTGATGGCGTACCAGCGCGAGGTGGAAGAAGAAACCTTCGAGCCCAAAATGCCCTCGATTTTGGCAATAGCCTCCTCAACGACGGCATCGAACTTCATCTGAGATTCGGGCACCTTTTTTGCCTTTGCGGCCTCGATGGCAGCATTCACCACATCTTCCATGCCGCGGCCACGAAGCGCCGAAGTAGGAACAACCGGGCAGCCGAGCTGCTTGGACAGACCGTCGACATCAATCTTGTCCCCGTTTTTCTCGACCAAGTCCATCATGTTCAGAGCCAAAACCACAGGCACGCCCAGGTTCAAAATCTGACTCGTGAGGTACAGGTTGCGCTCAAGGTTGGTCGCGTCAACCAGATTGATAACAGCATCGGGGCCGCCATCAAGCAGGTAATCGCGCGCAACGATTTCTTCGGGCGAATAAGGCGAGAGCGAATAAATGCCCGGAAGGTCGGTGATAACGACCTCTTTGTCTTTGGTGTACTTACCCTCTTTTTTCTCGACGGTAACGCCCGGCCAGTTGCCAACATATTGGTTGGCGCCTGTCAGGTCGTTGAACATCGTCGTCTTGCCGCAGTTCGGGTTGCCGGCAAGCGCAATGCGAATTCCCATTGTCTGCCTTTCAGTCGTTTGCGAATCTGTCAGCCTGAGATTTCGCTCCACAAGAATCCCCAGGTGACGAGCGATTTGTTAGCTATCGCAAACTCGCGTTCCTAAAAAATGGCGCCTTTGCGCCCAATCCTCGCCAACTGACGCGTGGGCCCCATGGCCCCGTCAGTGTTAGTTGACGAGAATGCTCTCAGCCTCACTCTTGCGCAGCGACAATTCGTAGCCACGAACGGTCACCTCAATCGGGTCGCCGAGCGGCGCCACTTTACGCACGTACACTTCCACGCCCTTGGTGATGCCCATGTCCATAATGTGACGCTTCAACGCGCCCTCACCCGTAAGGCGTCGTACGGTCGCAGTGTCGCCAATCTTGACGTCGCGAAGCGTTTTCGCCTGATCCTCAGCCATATCTGCTCCTTCCTTCTTGGTCGTATGGCTTTTACCTTATATGTATCCGCACAGGCGACAACTCGCCCAAAGCTAAATCCGGCGCGAAAATCGCGCCGGACGATACCGAAAAACTAGCGCGCAGCGGTTGTGACGATATGGTTTGCGGCCTGGCGGCTTATTGCCACCTGAGCGCCCTTTACCTGCACAACCAAATCGCCCTGAACGCCCGCGATTACCTTGACCTCTGCCCCCTCAACAAAACCGAGGTTTCCCAAATGGTGGGTGAGGTCGTTTTTGCCACGAACCTTAATGACTTTGACCGTTTCGCCAGCCGACACAAACGTAAGAGGCAATTGCTGCGCTGATACTCCGCGCGAAGTTTCAGCACCCTCAACGCTCAAGTCCATAACTGCTCCGTCCATGTTGAGCCTCCAAAAAGTAAGCCTTAGGTAATCACGACGACTCACCATATCACGAAAGTTTCCCATAGGAAATAAAAATGAAAACTTTGGCTATCTTTTTCATAAAAGTTTCTAATGGCTACCAAAAACATGAGCATGGCAGTATCAATCGGCAGGAATAAACGGCCCGATCAAAACGAAACAAGAGGACGGGTGGAACGACACGGCGGCCTTCATGCTTGAGGCACTGCCTCCAAACTTATGACCAATCGAAACCCCTGAGAAATCACGGGCGGCTCGCCGCTTCCCTCCAATGGCACCACGATGTGAGTCTGCCTTTGCGGCGAACGTGCCTGCTCGACCCGAGCAACGCTTCCGCCTGATTGCCGCGCGCGCCCCGAAACCTGCGTGGGCAATTCCGCAAAACGAGGCACCACGCTTCGTCGATCGCCCGAGGGCATTACTGCTTCCTCAATCTCCTGGTCACACGAGGAAGAGACCACTTGCCCAATTGGAGAGGTATCTTCGCGCGAGAAGTCATGCAAACACCCGTAGCATACCTCCATGTCATCAAAGCAGCGCGCTCCGCACACGGGACATTCCTTCATGCTAGATCTTCCTTTCTATATCGGCGAACACGTTATCGCCCACCTCAAACCACGGCTCGGTCGAGGCGAGCCGCTCGATTGCCACTTTCGCCGAAACGCAACGCACGCGCTCGCGCGGACCTACCGCACGCCTCGACACGAGCACCCTGCCCATATGGTCGGCAAACGCCACGTCTATGGGGGCGTCCATACCGAAAGTGTGAATGTCGCGGCATGGCACGAATACCGCAAACGACGAATCGCGGGCAGGCGACCCAGGCAAAAGCCCGCGAAAGCGCTTGGAAAACGACGAGAGGATTGCCGCTTTCACGCGATCACCCCCGCTCGGTAGGGGCTCACCACAAACACCACTTCGTGCTCAAGCGGCGGAACCGCGACACCAAACACCTGCGCGCCTTTGAGGAAAGGTGGGGAGAACGCTGTTCTTGCGACATAGCGAATATGGCCCGCCGCCGTTCTTTCGCTGGTCACGCTAACGGCTTCGTGCTCCATGGAAAGCCCTTTCTCTATTCGCGCGCATATCTCCACGCAGCCCTGCGCTTCGTGTTGACCATCGTCGGCCTGAAGTCGAATGGCATCCCTCGCCGCAATGTCGAATGCGGCGCAATCGCCAAGAAAGACGAATGCGTTCACCGAGATAAACCCCACCATGAGCAAAACCGGGAACACAACCGCGAGCTCGACCGTCATTTGCCCGCTCGAACAACGCCTTCCTATACGCATCGCCCGCAAGCACGAACCCGATATTCCCCGCCAAGAGCCCAAGCACGTGCGCCAACCACGCCCGTCCGAGGAACAGGGACTATCGCTTGCGACCATCCGCTTCATGAGCCGCCCCCTTTCAGCGCGCATATCGCTTCGGCGACAGGTCCCGTCCCGCGCTCGGCAACGGGCAACGTATTCGACGTCACGCTTTTTGCAGCAGCCGTATTCGCAGGTTCAAGGCCCGCAGCATTAAGAAGCTCCATCAGCTGGCCTGATGCCCAGTCGCCCAAACCAGCAGCGCTCACCAAAGGAAGCGAACCAAGCACGCCAGATACGCAATCGCACATACCTTCGGCACCCTTGCCATATGCCGAAAGCAAACCAGACCACAGAGCAAGCACGACTTCGCCCCCGTCAGAAAGCGGCGGACCTATGTCTTCCGACACGCCATCAAGGAGATGAGCGAGCACATCTTCGTTTTCATCTTCGATAAGAATGGAGGCAGATATTGCCGCAAACTGCCCCAGATCAGGCCCCGCAAAAAACGAACCGCCCCGTTCACTCCCCAAGTCGCCCGCCAGCGCCGCAAGCGCACCATATCTTCCTGGCGGATACGCCTCCACCCTGTTGCCCGCAGCTTCCCTTATCGCCTCGTCGATAGCATCGAGCACTTCGCCCACAGAACCGCGAACCTCGCCCGACGCCCGCACGGCTTCATTTTTCGCACGCTCGTAATCACGTGCCGATTCAGCGACTTTTCTGAAATGGTGCTCAAAACCGTTTTCGACAGAAGTCGACGCCGCAGCAACCGACCCCATGGACGCCGCGTCGAAGCCACATGTCTCGCATGTGGAATACGCCCCCGAATCGAGCGCGGAAATCGAGCCGAGCCCTTCGATTTCCGCCACCGCCGGACATCCCTCCCAAGCGTGCAAAGCGCCACCAGAAACGGGATAGACCGAATCGGTGTATAAATCGGTCGCTTTCATCTCGTTGGTATTGCGCGGCAAAATAGGAATGCTTACTTTGATCGCGCCATCAGGCATTTCGACTTCATAAGCCGCGTCTACCTCTTTTTGGGCGTATTCGTAAAAACGCACTCGCAGAGCACTTCGCGCACGTTCCTCTATGCTGGAATTCCCAGGCGCCTCGAATTCCGCACGCAGGCGGTAATACGTTTGAGCCCTTTTAATCGCCATGGAATACGACCAGGTGTTCACGCTGCTCGCCATGGGGTTTTCAGCAAGGCCCATACCCGCAAGCGACTCGGCGCGCTCGCGCATGCACGGCTCGGGGTATGCCCCGCAATCGGCAAGCCACCCTTCGCGCAAGGCGTCATTTGCCTGCATGGCCGCCTCTTCGGCCGCCTGAGCGCCTTCGGAAATGGATGCGCTTTCATCAAGCGCGACCTGGGCGGCATGCGCCGCAGAACGCCCTGCGCCGCACGATATATCGGGCGCGTCGAACGGCACGAGTTCCACATAGGCAATCGCATCAAACCCGATAGTCTCGGCATTTTCAGAAGCGACCATTTGGGCTTGCGCCTGCACCGCGACCACCAGGCCTTTCTGAGCTGCGTTAAGCGCGGCTTCTTCTGCGCGAGCCACATCTTCACGCTTACCCAAAACCGCCCGCCCGGCATCAAGGAATTTCAACCCTGCCGCCTGTGCGCCAGGAACGCAACAGCACACCGTGCCAACCCCTAGAAGGGAAATTCCCGTAAGCGATAGAGTGAGCAACGTGGCGTCGGCCGCGCGCACCGCCAGCACAAATTCAGATACTTCGTTTTCCGCGGCGAGCGCACAAGAATCGGCCACCGCCTGCACACCCGCCGCGCGTGAAAGAGATCGCGACGTCCAGAGCCCGAAAAAGAGCAGCGAGCACGAGAGCAGTATGGCCAGGGCGGCGCCAAGAGTGGTAAAGCCGCTTTCATTGCGAAACAAGTCGGCAACAACGCGCGAGTCGCAACGAGAATCTGACTTGGATTTTCCAGCACGCATCACGCTTTTTCCTCCCATCGGTCAATCCACGATTCGTACGAAAGACCGAATTCCGATTCCAACGCCCACTCGTCATGAATGCTCATCTCGCGAAAAACCTCTTGGCGAACGAGGCCGTTGCCGTCCACAAGGCCCAAAAGGCCCATTCCTTGCCCCACGAGCGGCAAGGGCCTGTACCCATGGGAAATGCGCACCGAAACGCATTGGCCGCTCTGCCCCGCACCCTGTACCTTGATATCCCACAAGCCCTCATGAAAAGCGGAAACAGCGGGCACCGCGCCGAGTCGACGCTGCACGTATTCAACAACCTCGCCTTCATCCGCGGCCGAAGCCGTCTCGAGAGCCCGGCAACCCTCGGCCGCAGCCGTCTCCATTACTACGCGATCGAACAGCACGATGCCAGGCTGCGCTGCAATAACCAGGCCCAAAAGCAACGCAGGAATGAGCAGCGCCGCCTCAACCGTCGCCTGCCCACGCGTGCCGCGAAAACATGCGGAAGCCTCAAAACGCCAGCACATCAAGGACCCCTTTCGCAAGACGATGGGTCATAGGCTGCAGCACAATGTCGGCAAAAGCCCCGGAATCTATCGCATGGATGAAAGCGGAAAACCCTATCGCAACTGCGATAAAAGCTGTAACTACCAGAGCATATTCAACGGTTGACTGGCCATTTTCCGCGCTGGGCAACCTATTTCGGTCACTCGCTAAAGCCCGTTTATGCCGTTGGCGATCGCATTCCACAGCTCCTCGATTTTTGGGCGAAACATCGTGATTGCCACAATCGCTATCACGACAAGCACTCCGACCAAAATCGCATATTCCGTGGTGCCTTGCCCTTTTTCGTTCATGAGGCGCATATGCGCCTGCGCCATGCGACGACGCACACAACCGCCCAGACGCTCCCGTATCTTCTCCACACGTCGCAGCGCAGCACCGCAACGCGCGTTTACATTCTTCGCAATTCTCGATTCCATAACTCCCCCTTTTCATTGCACAAACCCCAAAAACACCGGGGCCATTACGACGATCAACATGGCTGGCAATATGAGCACCGCGGTTGGCACAAGCATCTTTACGGGAGCTTTGGCTACTTTCTCTTCCATCTTCGCCCGGTAACACCCGCGCGCTTCACTCGCCAACGCCTCGAGCATGCGATTCATCGGACTCCCGAAGCGCAAGCAACGAACCACGTTGCTCGCGAATCGCTCGAGCGACGCCACACCGCTGCGCATCCCAAGCTCGAGCAGCGCATCGTCACGAGAAACCAAGCCGCTTTCCCACTTCAAGCACGCTTGTCGACACAAAAGAGCCAGTTCATCATCAAATCGAAAGCAATACGATCGAAAAGCCCGCTCGAACGACATTCCAGCGCGCATGCCGAGAGCAAGCGCATCGATCATCTCTGGGGCATGGCGCTCAAGCGCCAGCTCGTATGCCTCCTTTTGGCGATGCGACAGCGCACGTCGCCCCTCGCTTTCCCAAGGCAAAACGCCAGAAGCGCTTCTTGCACGCTTCCTGCGGCGAATCTCACGTCGACAATCGACTCCCCAGGAAAACAAATTCGCGAATGCAATCACGGCGAACAGACCAACCGCGACGACTAAAATCGCTTCCATGGCACACCCCCAACCAATCCACCGAACAACAGCCAAGCTCGCTCTAGATTTCAACCGCGAGCATTCGCCGGACCAAAAGCACGCCTCCCCCAAGCATCGCAATCGCCAGCAAAAGCAGTACAACTCCCTGCGCGCTCGAAAAAAACGGGTGCAAAAACGCCGGATCAACCGCGGAAATAATAAATACGAGCGCGAATGGCATAACGCTTACAATCTGGGCCGAAAGCTTCGCTTGCGCCGTTTGCACCCGCAAAGAACGACGTAAATCCAGATCTCGAGAAATCGACTCTTCCGCCGAACGCAAAACCGGAGCGGCGCTGCCGCCGCATGCGTACTGCACGTCAAGCGCCATGGCGACGAAAGAAAGCTCCGGCAACTCGGCAACTTGTTTAAAATGTTCGAGGGCCTCGTTCATCGAATAGCCCAGGTCCAAATCGCGCGACACGCGGGCGAAAAGGCCACGCGCTGGCCGGTCGATTTGCTGAGCTACCTCGGAAAACGTTTGTGGAAGCGACAAGCCCGCATGCATGCACGCCTCCATGCATCGCAACGCATCGGGAACTTGTTCGCGCAATTGGGCGCGTTCCTTTTCAATAGCGCGAGTCAACAAAACCCGCAGCACAACGACAAAAAGAACCAGCGCACAAAGCGCCACCACAAGCGACCGAAACACCGCAAGCAGCAAAGCCGCGAAAATGAGCGCCAAAGCGACAAAAAGAGAGGCAAGCCCTTCGGGCGTTGTGTCGACTCCTTTTCGCGTCGCCAGCCTCGCGGCATCGCGAAACGATTGCCCAGCGGGCATCGAGGCAATTCTCCTGCCAAAGGGAAGAAACGACGCAACGCCATTTCTCATGTAATACAGCGACATTCGACAAACCGCATCGCGAACGCGGGCGCGCGAAGCCGCGAAGCGTCCAGCACCTCGGTCATTCACCGCGCCCCGCACGCAAGCCTTCTGCGAGACATAAGCGGCCCCGCGAGTCGCAGCCATAGCGCGCTCGAGGCCAAGAAATACCGACCTGCCCACGACAAACGCGCATCCAAACGCCGCAACAAACGCTACGAAAGCGAACACGCCCGCTTCCACGACGCCACCTCCCCGCTCTCAATAAGCCCCATATCTATCGCATCGTCGAGCCACGAGGGCGCCCTCGCCCACACTCCCTCGCTTTCAAGAGATCGCCGAGTAAACACAGGGTCGGCCACGCACGCCGAATTTTCACCACGATGCATTTCGGCAATCGCGCTTACGAAACGTCTGCCGTCGCGCGAACGCGACGTTTGCACCGCGACGTCAATCGCCGATGCAATGTTTTCCTCGATCACCTCAACAGGCAAATCAAAGCCATAGCGCACCATGGTGACTAAACGGATAATCATGTCCTCAGGCGAATTGGCATGCAGCGTGGTGAGCGACCCATCGTGACCGGTATTCATGGCCTGAAGCATTTCCAGCGTCTCAGCGCCACGGCACTCGCCAACGATTATTCGGTCGGGACGCATACGCAATGCGTTACGCACCAAATCACGAATCGTGACCTCGCCTACGCCTTCGGCGTTGGTTTTGCGCGCTTCCATACGCACTACATGCGGATGCTCCGTAAAACGCAATTCCGCTGAATCTTCGATGGTCACAATGCGTTCGGTTGCTGGAATCTCGCAAGAAAGAGCATTGAGCAGCGTAGTTTTGCCCGACCCCGTACCGCCAAGCACCGCGATGTTTTTACGCGTTCGAACAGCCCAAGCAAGAAGTCGCGAAACCCGGCCGTCAAGCGAGCCCGCACGCTGCATATCACCAAGCGTCATCGTTGTATTGGCGAACTTACGAATAGTGATGGTCGGCCCATCAAGGGCTATAGGGGGAATCACGACGTTCACGCGATGTCCGCCAGGCAATCGTGCATCGACCATGGGGGAACTTTCATCAACGCGACGACCAAGCGGAGCCAAAATGCGATCGATAAGCGCGCGAACCTGCGCTTCGTCAGTGAATACCGCCGTCTCGCGCTCCAACAGGCCCGACCGTTCGATGAACAACGACGACGTTCCGTTCACCATGACCTCGGTAATAGCCGGATCTTCAACGAGCGACTGCAATGGGCCCATGCCGAATACGATATCTTCCAAATCGCGAGAAAGCCGCGCTTTCAATTCATTCGACCTGCCCGCCCATCGCGGCGAAGCAAATGCCTGCTTACAAGCGCTTTGCAATTCGCTGCGCGCACGGCGAGGATTCTCATCCGCAAGCCGCGCGAGCACATCCCCCGGAATTATGCGGCCAACATCTTCCTTCAATTCGTCGAGCATCCATCCGTCATCGCGCGCCCGAATCGCGGTTCCTTCCGCCTCGGCAAGACGAACGCGCGAAGAGAGCGTCATCGCTTTGCCTTTCTGCCGAAAAGGCGCCCACGCCTACTTTTTGACGAAAGGGATTGAGATACGCGTTTTACCTGATCATCTGAAAGAATTCTCTCAAGAAGCGCTACGGTCTCGTCTGTAAGCGGATTTTTCGATTCGATGAATTCTTGCACGAAGCCCGCACCCAAAAGCTCTTCCACGTCGCGTCGGCCGTTCGAAAGCTCAATCGCCGTTGAACCCTTCAGGGCGCACGATGCGTCAACGGCAGAAAGCAGGCTCTCACGCTCGTGCTTGTTAACCGCATAAACGAAACCGCTCGTCGCAAGCCCCATGCGTGCGCACAGCTCAACGGCATGTACCGTGGCTTCGAGCGATGTGGGACGAGCGTCCATAAGGAAGACAACTGAATCGGCTGATTCGATAAGACGTGCATGGATTTCGCTCCAAAATGCGCCAGCGCACGCCACGACAACGTCGTAATCGCCCCGTGCGGCATCGATGATATCAGGCAGCTCACCAGCTATTTCTTCGGAAGATTCCAAACGCGCGGGCGCCGCGATGAGGGATGGCTTCCCCGTTGATTTCGCGTCTTCGTTCAAACGCGTCATGAGCGACGGGTTCGCAACGACCTCATCCATTCGAACCGGCTCGTGCACGCCCAACATGCGATGCATGTCGCCAAACTGCAAATCAGCATCAATCGCAAGCGTCACGAGCCCCGCCCTTGCGCACAATGAAGCCAGCAATGAAGCGATGGTGCTCTTTCCGCATCCCCCGCTCGCTCCGACAACCGCCACAACCGTTCCGGCCCCCTCCTTGGAAACGCGGCGCCTTTCTTTGCGCGATTGCGCCGACGCGTCCAAACCTAAAAATGTCTGCGATTCGCATTCATCCGCTTCGGCGCGAACCGTTGTGCCGTTGGCGGCTTGCGTACCTGGCTCTTTTCCGCACCCGTCGCCACAATCGAACGATGAGCCCTCTTCCCCGTGATCGACCTTCTGGCTTCGCTCGTCCCAAAGGCTTTTCGCAAACACAAAACGATCGGCGAAGCATGCTTGAGAAAGCACGCCATCAACCTTCGCAAGAGATGCCCTGCTTGCAAGCGACCCATTATTCACCGCGCAAGCCAAATACACCTTTTTGCATGGATCGTCGTATTTCAGCGCCGCCGCAACATTGAGCGGCTTCATGTCGTCACAGGAAACGACCCACGCCTCTTCAATACCGTCTCGTCGCGCCGCACGACGGCATTCTTCCGCGGTCGCACAGCATTCAATCCAAGAAACCGCCTGCAGATTCGATTCTTCCAAACCAAGCAGCTGAGGGTTTCGCAGCGATTCTTCATCGGCACACAGCACCACACGTTTTGCCACGGAAATCACGCTTCTTTCTTTCCATCGACCCGATCTTTAGAGGACTCTTCGACTCCCGATGCCTCTTCGCCATTCGCCTCCCCTGTCGAGCTTTCCGTCGAAAGGGATGACTCGCTTAAAGCACCCACCTTTTTCGAGGCGTTTGTTTCGCTTCCGTCTTCGTTGCCTTCGACCGCGTTTTCTGGGTCAGCCGCCATCTCGCCACCCTGAGCCTTCGCGCTCGAACGCATATCGCTTGCCACGAATTTCTCTGAAGGCAATGTGAAATACAGGTCGCTCACGCCCGCCGCCGCGATAAGCTCGTTCACCTCAGACGGCTTTGCCGCAAGCGTTATCCACGAAACATCGCTCGTTTCGTCTTTTTTCGCGCCCGTTGATGCGCTCGTTGCAAGCACCTCGACATTGGCCACAAGCAGATCGGTCGACTTCGCCGAAGTGGAATACACATTCACCTTGTCGCCCGCCCGTACCGATCCGCCGACCGCAGAAACCGCTTTCGCGGGCACGCTCACTGCGCAGAGGCCATCGGGCACCTGCAACACCGAACCATCTGCCTGCTCAAATCGCTGCGTAAGCAAAACCTCGCCTGAATAAATACGCGCCTGAGCTGACTGAGCCTTGACCTGCGATAGGTCGGTGACGGCCCCTTCGGGCAACAACTCGCCCGGCATGAGCCTCCGCTCCACATTGGCCGAATCGACTTTCGATCCTTCAGCGATATCGCACGTGGCAACATAGGCCTCCACCTGCGTAGAGCCGTAACGAGCAAGCACCTCGGCGCGTTCTTGCTCGACATTCAGTTCGATTTCATGCGCATAAAGCATCATGCCCGCCACGCAAACAACCCCACACACCACACCAACAACAAGGCTTCGCCCTTTTCTCATTGGCTCCCCCTTTTGATTCGTCTTCCGCTTATGCGGCCTTGCGACATCATGGCAGCGAAGCCTTGCCCAAACCTTGCCCGCGCGCATGCGCTTTACATGCGATTTCCCCTTTGTTTTCACTGCGTTTTGCCGTGCGCATCCCTCACTTTCCCTGTATTTCGCACGCAATTTCGGCATAAACAGGCGTCAAATTCCATCGGTTTCGCGTATGCCCAAGCTTCGCGAAACCGACGCAAAACCGCCCCTTGCCTCAATCGCGCAACTACTCCACGCAAGGCGGCGCAGCTTCAAGCGCTCAAACGACCTTTTTACCTTTTTCCTAAGTCGTGTACATTCCTGCACAATTCGACTCATTTCCCTTTTCCCAATGACAAAAAACGCTCGTTATGGCAGAATCAATTCTCGCGGGCGGTTGGCGCAGCGGGAGCGCAGGTGCCTTACAAGCATCGGGTCGGGGGTTCAAATCCCTCACCGCCCACCATTTGAACGCACAATGGCTGCTCGTTTGAGCAGCCATTTTCTTTTTCCCATTATTCAAACTGCGATATCAATTCAACTTCAACGCATTCGCTGGCTTATAGGACAAATAATGTGTCTGATTTTGGGCGTTGGCGCAGGCCAGCGCCC
>ERZ827108.1479-NODE-1479-length-30953-cov-7.516830_pt1 | contig 30953 bp, 25 predicted proteins | sample MGYA00519921_ERZ827108 | MGnify/ENA primary metagenome ERZ827108 (study PRJEB31778, sample SAMEA3449258) | human gut metagenome | biome: human gut; feature: human-associated habitat; material: faeces | place: United Kingdom | collected 2010/2012 ...
TTCGGAACTGCCAAGATTTGCGGCCACGCTGGGGTCGGTAATTCCGAACTTTCGGAACTGCCAAGATTTGCGGCCACGCTGGGGTCGGTAATTCCGAACTTTCGGAACTGCCAAGATTTGCGGCCACGCTGGGGTCGGTAATTCCGAACTTTCGGAACTGCCAAGATTTGCGGCCACGCTGGGGTCGGTAATTCCGAACTTTCGGCACTGCCAAGATTTGCGGCCACGGCTGGAGGCGGGAATGCACGTTTATATGGAAATTATCGAGAAAAACGAAAATATTTTTATGTTTTATAACATAATTCAAAAACATTTGTTAACTTTGCAGCGTTTTTAAGATGTGAATGCCGAGAGAGGCATCTGATTCCACAGGAAGCCAGAGCGCTTCCAATCGTAGATTAAGGTTATTTAGATTAAGGTTAATTTAAAAGTTCATTGTTATGAGCAAGTTTTTAAAGAAGGCCGCTGACATGTTTGTCAAGATCAATTACTGCATCGCCCGCTCGGAGGTTTATCTCCATGAGCATGATGCCAAGAAATGATTCAGGCCGTATGTATTATTGAGATTTAGTTAGTTACACTGTTGCAACGTTCCTTGTGAGAAGGAGCGTTTTTTATTTGCCCTTATCCCTGCCTTTAGGTGTTTCCATCAACGGCACCGTATAAATATATGTAACGATATGTTACGATTTGTAAGGAAAATAATATAAAACAAATACAACTGATGATTAGAAAATTAGCTATTACGTTGCTGAGTGTGCTTCCCGCAGTATTTGCAATGGGTGAACTTGTGACCTACCCGGCTCCCGATGGCGCTGAGTTGAACTCCGCCTTCAAGGTGGAGGTAAGACAGGATAACGGGCAGTGGCGTCCCGTAGACGTCTACAAGGTGTATGTGGACGAGGTAAAAGGCACGAAACATTTGGTCAAGGAGACTTCAATGGCCTACTTCGACTTCTCAGGCACAGCGGAAGTCAGGGTAGTCTCCACAGTTCCGGTGAGTACCGCAGCCGTGCGTCCCATGAGTTACAATATCCATCCCGCGGTCAAGGGGGATACGCTCACTTTCTCCGTGGATCGTCCGCGTCTAATGTCGGTCGAGGTGAACGGCGACCGTTTCAACAACCTCCAGCTATTCGCTAACCCCATCGACGAGTCAGCACCAAAGAATATCAAGAGGTTACTGAAGAACAAGAAAAACCGTTATTTCGGCCCAGGCTATCATAAGGCGGATACCATCAAGCCGCAGAGCGGCAGCGAGATCTATGTGGCCGGCGGTGCCGTGATCGACGGCCTTATTGTACTGGATGGCGTACGCGACGTGAAGCTGCATGGCCGCGGCATGGTTTATCCCCGCCGCAAAGCGGGCATCGAGGTCCGGAACTCCCGCAACATCGAGGTGGACGGTCTGTTCACCACGCAGTGTCCCGTCGGAGCCAGCGATTCTGTCCGCATCAACAACGTCAAGGTGATGAGTTACTACGGATGGGGCGATGGCTTCAACGTGTTCGCCAGCAACAACGTGCATTACAACAACATTTTCGCCCGTACGTCGGACGACTGCACCACCATCTACGCCACACGCAAGGGCTACAAGGGAGGTTGCCGCAACATCGTGACTGAGAACTCCGTACTGTGGGCTGACGTGGCGCATCCCTTCATGATCGGTCTGCACGGCGCGGCCACGGAGATCGGCGTGGACGCCCCGGCGGACACAATCCAGGATGTGCTGTACCGTAACATCGATGTGCTTGACATGAAGGAGCGTCAGATTGACTATCAGGGAGTATTCGCCATCGTGGCCGGAGACAACAATGTGGTGCGCGACATCACCTTCGACGACATCCGCGTTGAGGATTTCCGTCAGGGCAAGCTGTTCGACATCCGTATTGCGTGGAACCATAAATATTGCGCCGCTCCCGGCACCGTGATCGAGAACATAAACTTCAACGACATAGTGTACAACGGCGACAAGTCGGAACTGTCGCTTATAATCGGTTACGACGAGACGCGCAAGGTCAAGGGAATCCACTTCAATAACCTCACCATCAACGGGGAACGCATATGGGACAAGATGCCCGGCAAGCCCGGCTGGTACAAGACGGGTGACATGGCGCGTATCTTCATCGGCGAGCATGTAGAGGACGTGACATTCACCGTCTCGGAGTAAACCTATTGCGCGACCGCCCCGCGGTCGCCGTTAATTCACAGGCTTCCACGGGTCGAATCGGCATTCGCCGATTCGACCCGTGGCTACGATGTGCGACCCCGGCTGGGGTCGGTGGATTCGCCGATTCGACCCGTGGCTATGATGTGCGACCCCGGCTGGGGTCGGTGGATTCTCCGATTCGACTCGTGGGTAATTGCTGTTGTTTCCCGTTTATTGGGTGAATCGCGTATCTTGTTCGTAATGATTCAGTAGTCGTATAGACTCAACTCGCTTTGTAAGCACAAAAACAGAAATCAATAATAACACACCATAGGGATGAAGAGAATCGGAATAGTTTTCGGCGTGGCACTGGTGGCCGGATTGACGGCCATGGGGCAGAACGTGCAGAAAGTCAACAAATACCTGGACAAGGGGGAGGAATACCTGAGCGACAGGCTTCAGATGCATTGGAACACCCACGCCAGGCAGCAGTATATGCGCGGCGAGGCTTACTCGCATTGCGGGGGTGACTCGGCGGCCTATCCCACGCTCCAGATCAACGGTGCCCGCAGCCATGCCACTAATTATATGCGTCCCAGTCTCGACTCGCTGCCCGCACGGCACGAGGACCCACGCGGCATGTACCTTCGTAACAATTCCTTGCCCGGTAAACCTTACGAGTGGGTGCCGATCCAGAACACCGGCAACATCATAGGCAGCATCAACCGCGAGATTACCGGCATCGCCCTTGACGCCGCCAAACTTTACGACAAGGCCTGCGCCTCCGGCAACGTGACGGAGCGCGACAACGCCTATGCCCGCATGGCCCGCAACGTGCTGCTGACATATATGTTCGGGGTGCTGAACACCAATATGCCGATCGACCTGAACAACGGCCATATGCAGACGCTATACGGACTGCAGACGCATGAGGTGATCCATGAGGAGACAGTTCCGCAACTGACTCAGACCTACTGCATCCTGCGCGACCGCAGCCTTCTCACCGCAGACCAGGAGTGCGACATAGAGAATGGTTTCCGCCACTGGGCCGACATAATCCAGGCCAACGGCGTGCCGCACAACAACTGGAACCTGATGCAGGCCCGCTTTATCTTCAACATCGCGCAGATCCTGCGTCCCGACAGCGCCTATGCAGACGGCAGGGGGCGTGAGCATTACTTCGCCATCGTGGAGACGGAGGACAGCATCCGGCAGTGGAGCCTGAAGGGAATCACGGACTATGGCTACGACCAGGAGAACGGCATCTGGGGTGAATGTCCTGGATACTCGCAGGTGGTGTTGGGCGACCTGGCGGAGTTCGTGCGCCTGTACCGCGAGGAGTTAGGCAGCGACTTGATCCAGCAGCTGCCCATCATCCGTAAGGCCGCCATGGCCAATGTGGAGTACCTTTATCCGGACTCAATGACCATAGGCTTCGGCGACACCCATCCCGGCCGCATCAAGCCGGAGATATATAAGAAACTTAACATCGATTTCTCAAAGCTTCATCCCTCGCGCACGTTCAGCGCGCCCAAGACCTCGTGGCTGATCCAGCGCACGGGAATGCAGCCGATTAAGAGCCTTGCTTTCGCGCTGAACGGCAGCCATGGCAACCATATGCATGCCAACGGCATCTCCATGGAACTCTACGCCCGCGGCCAGCGTCTGGCTCCGGACGCCGGCATCGGCTACTCGCTGTACAGCGGCGACGACTACAAGGAGTGGTACAGCCAGTTTCCGGCACACAACACCGTGTGCGTCAACGGCGTGTCCTCTTATCCTGTGATGATGAGCCATCATCCCTTCAGGATAATAGACAACACCGAGGCCGATATGGGCCGCGGAGCCACCGTGCAGTACTCCATAGTGGATTTTACTGAGCCGGAAACCATGGCCGACCAGGAACGCCTTGTGGCGATGGTGTCGCACAAGGATGACAACGGTGCGGGATACTTTGTCGATGTGTTCCGTAGCCGGCAGCCCGACGGTGACGACCGTCAGTTCCACGACTACTTCTACCACAACATGGGCCAGAAGATGGTTGCCGCTGACCGAAACGGAAAGGAACTGGCCATGCAGCCTACACAGGAACTGGCGTTTGCCGGCGGACATCTGGGGGCTTACAGTTACCTGTTCGACAAGAAGAGCGTCAGGACGGCGGATGACGTGGTGGTGACATATACAGTTGAGCCTGTGACTCAGGATTATCTGAACAGTGTCGCTCCCGAGCTGCGCGGTCCGATCGTCATGACCCAGTATGCCAAAGGCGAGGGTGACAGGACGCTGTTCCAGACTTTGGCCCCCAGCACCGAGGGACTGTCGCGCATGAAGAACATGCCTTACAATATCAAGGAGACGCCGACGCTGACCTATGTGGCACGCCAGCAGGGCGAGGCCTGGCAGCGTCCCTTTGTCAACGTCTTCGTGCCCTCGGGCGCGGGAATAGACAACACCGTCGCGAATGTGGAATATCCGGAAGTCAAGAATCTCAGTAAAGGTGATGTTTCGGCTGTAGCCGTCCTGGTGACCCATCGCGACGGTACCCGCGACCTGATCGTCTCCACGGACAGGCCTGACGCCAAGGTTCGCGTCATGGGCAAGACTTTCACCGGCCGCTTCAACGCAATCCGAATTTAAAACAAGAGGGGCGGTAAGGTCATTAAGGTCATTAGGGTCGCTAAGGACACTAAGGACTTTAAGGACCCTAAGGTCCCTAACAGCACAAACACAATAATGAAGAGAAATGTAGCAGCAATGGGAATGATCCTTCTGGCGGTAGTGACCGCTGCGGGTCAGTCCATCTATCCAGGCCAGCATAAGGGCAAGATTGTGGTGGAAAACAGGGTGCAGGGGCGCGCCAAGGCGTTCGACTTGAAGAACGTACGTCTGCTGCCCGGCCGCGTACACGACAACGTGGCTCGCGACTCCGTGTGGATGTCCAACATATCGGCAAGCCGGATGACCCACAGCTTCAAGAACAACGCCGGAGTCTTCGCCGGACGCGAAGGCGGTTACGAGGCCGTCAAGAAGTACGGGGGCTGGGAGTCGCTGGACTGCGACCTGCGAGGCCACACCACCGGACACCTGATGTCGGCCTACGGCCTGATGTACGCCACAACCGGCGACCCTAAGTTCAAGGCCAAGGGCGACAGCATTGTGGCCACGCTGGGCGAGGTGCAGGACGTGCTGGGCGGAGGATATCTTAGCGCGTACCCCGAGGAACTGATCAACCGAAACCTGAAAGGGAAGGGAGTCTGGGCGCCCTGGTACACCCTGCACAAGATAATGGGCGGCCTGATCGACCAGTACCTCTACGCCGACAACACGCAGGCACTGGAGATCGCCAGGAAGATGGGCGACTGGGCTTACGGCAAACTGATAAACCAGACTGAGGAGACCCGCCAGCTGATGCTCCGCAACGAGTTCGGCGGCATGAACGAGGCTTTCTACAACCTCTACTCCGTCACAGGTGACGAACGTTACAAGAAACTGGGCGAGTACTTCTACCACAACGCCGTGATCGACCCGTTGGCGCAGGGCGATACCGACTTCGGCACCAAGCATACCAATACCTTCATCCCGAAGGTGATAGGAGAGATGCGCAACTACGAACTGACTGGAAGTCCCCGCAGCCTCGGCATCGCCAACCTCTTCTTCGACGAGATGCTTGACAAGCATGCCTTCGTGACCGGCGAGATCAGCCAGAAGGAGCACTATTTCGATCCCGCGAAGATGTCGAAGTTCCTGAATGGCTACACAGGCGAGACCTGCTGCACATACAACATTCTGAAACTGGCGCGCCATATGTTCTGCAATGACGCCGACCCGAAGACGGCCGAGTTCTACGAGCGCGCCCTCTACAACCACATCCTGGCGCAGCAGGACACCGAGTCGGGGATGGTATGCTATTTCCTGCCGATGCTGACTGGAGCCTACAAGGTGTTCTCCACGCCGGAGCAGAGTTTCTGGTGCTGCGTGGGCAGCGGTTTCGAGAGCCAGGCCAAATATGCCGAGAGCATCTACTTCAAGGGAGACAACGAACTGTTTGTGAACCTGTTCATCCCCTCTGAGGTGAACTGGGCTGAGCAGGGGCTGAAGGTGAAGCAGACTACTGAGTTCCCCAACGAGGAGACCACCCTGTTCCAGATCGAGGAGGCTCCGGCGCAGGCCATGAAGATTTCGCTGCGCTACCCCGAATGGAGCGGCAAGCCGGAGGTGAAGGTCAACGGCAAGAAGGTGGTCGTGAAGGGGAAGCCCTCTTCCTACATTACGCTGGACCGCAAGTGGCAGAGGGGTGACCGTATCGAGGTGCGCTATCCCATGTCGCTACGTGTAGAGACCACTCCCGACGACCCCACACGCGGAGCACTGCTCTACGGCCCCGTGGTGCTGGCAGGCGACCTCGGCACCGAGGGAATCAAGAACAACGCCTTCTCCGACCCAACGGTCCGCAACGACTACTACACCTACGACTACGCAATTCCCGAAGGACTGCAGACTACACTGGAGATCGACCCGAAGAATCCGGGTAAGAAAGTGACGCGCACCGGTAAGAATCTGGTGTTCGAGTACAACGGACAGAAGATCCGTCCCCTCTATGACACCAACCACACCCGCTATGTGGTGTACTGGAATCTGAAATAATTAATTTATAGGGTGTTCAGTTTGATGTTCCAACTTTTTAGCTCTGGTATCATCTGCAATATTCTGTAAATTAGAGCAATACCATCATAAGGTAAGCCGATTTTTGAATCAAAAAAAGCATAGTTTTTAATGCCGTAGTATTCAATAAATCATTTGATGAGTATCAGCAACTTATGACATGTAGCACTTAAATTTCGTCTCAAAAATGAGAACATAGAACTGAACACCCTAATTAATTTATACTTGTACAGAACGTGATATACCATAATACTATGGAACTTAACAAATATCTTATTGTCTTCGGTGTCCTGGCGGTAGCAGTACCGGCCCATGCGGTGGTGGTGGAGAATGTGCGTACCGCCGTCGACACGCGCCCGGTGACACGTGTGGACCGAGGCAACGTCGCACTGGACCTCAAGTCGCCAGACGGCCGTCAGAAAGTTACATTCTCCAAGAACGGCAAGGAATTGACATACAGCATAAAGGCCGACGGCAAGGACGTGATCCTGCCGTCGCGCGCAGGCCTGAACATCGACAACCGCACATGGGAGATGGCCATAGGCAAGCGGGACCTGAAGCATTACGACGTATGGATGGAGCCACTGACAGTGGACAGCGTGCGCTACTACCAGCCCGTGGACACCACATGGCATAACGATTTCGGCGAGCGTTCCACAGTCCGCGACCGCTATAACTCCGCCACGCTCTATATGTCGCGCAAGGACAACAGCGACTACAAGCTGGACGTGGAGGTACGCGCATACGACGAGGGTATCGCCTTCCGCTATTTCTTCCCCGAGCATCCAGTGGCCATCTTCCATAAGGTGACCGAGGACCTGACGGACTACACGTTCCCCGAGAACACTACGGCATGGTCCGAGGAGTGGGCGCAGGCCAAGTTCGATGTCGGCCCGATCGACGACATCAAGCATCCTGTGGAGCGTGCCCTGACCCTCAAGACCGATGACGACAAGTGGGTGGCCCTGCTGGACGCCGACACCGACGACTGGTGCCTCACCAAGTTCCAGCCCCGCAAGGGACACCGCAACACCCTGGAATCGGTGATGTATTCCCCCGTGGACATAGTTACCTACTATTCCACGCCCTGGAAGATAGTCATGACCGCCGACCAACCCACGCAGCTGCTGCAGAACAACGACATCGTGGTGAACCTGAATCCCGCGCCCACGCAGGACTTCAGCTGGGTGAAGCCGGGCAAGATAATGCGCTGCACCAAACTCACCACCGAGGCCGCGCTGAAGAACATCGACTTCTGCGCCGAGCGCAACATCCCCTATATGCTGTTCGACTGGCGCTGGTACGTGCCGTGCCTCAGCCATGACGGCGACGCCACCAAGGTGATCCCCGAACTGGACATGAAGCGCATCGTGGACTACGGCAAGGAGAAGGGCATGGGAATCTGGCTATACGTCAACCAGCACGCCCTGGCCAAGCAGATGGACCAGTTGTTCCCGCTGCTGCATGAGTGGGGGATAGTGGGCGTCAAGTCAGGGTTCGTGCAGTACGCCTCGCACCGCTGGGCCAACTGGCTGCACGACATGGTGCGCAAGGCCGCCGACAACAAACTGATGATGAACATCCACGACGAGTACCGTCCCTCTGGATTCTCGCGTACATATCCCAACCTGCTGACCCAGGAGGGAATCTGCGGCAACGAGGAGTTTCCCGACGCCACCCACAACGTGACGCTGCCCTACACCCGTATGCTGAACGGTGCGGCGGACTACACTATCTGCTACTTCGACAAGCGACTGAAGAACACCCACGCCCATCAGCTGGCGGCGTCGCTGGTTTATTTCAGCCCATTGCAGACCATCTATTGGTACGATACCCCCGACCGCTACAACGGCGAGCCGGAGGTGGAATGGTTCGACAATCTGGAGACTACGTTCGACGACACCAAAGTGCTGAGCGGCATGCCGGGCGAGTCCATAGTAATGGCGCGCCGCAAGGGCGACAACTGGTTCGGCGCCGTGATGGGCAACAACGAGGGTGGCCGTCAGGAGATGCCCCTGTCGTTCCTGACTCCCGGACGCAAGTACAAGGCCGTCATGTACACCGACGACCCCAAGACCGACACGCGCACGCACGTCAGGATCAGCGAGCGCAAGGTGACGGCCATGGATGTGCTGAAGTTCGACATCCAGCCCAGGGGCGGCGCAGCAGTGAGATTTATTCCCCTGAATTGAGTGTAAGCCCGCGGACGGACGTATTGTAAAGTGTAATTTGATATGAATTTTCATCATGAATTGTAAGGTTTTTTTGTTGGTTACCATTACAGGTATGTTTGGTTGCGTTCCGGCGCTGGGAGGGATCCTCGTGTCGGAGCCGCGCAACCTACACGGAGACACCTACACTAACCCTATCATTCACGCAGACTATAGTGACCCGGATGTCGTGGCTTCGCCCGACGGAGAGACTTTCTGGATGACGGCATCGAGTTTCCAGGATTCTCCGGGTCTTCCGATATTGAAATCCACCGACCTGGTGAACTGGGAACTGGTGAACTACGCCATAGACCGCGTGCCGCCATACGACGCCTACAACGGAGCTCCGCGGCACGGCCACGGCGTCTGGGCACCGAGCATCAAGTACCATAACGGCGAGTACTACATCTACTGGGGAGATCCCGACTTCGGAGTGTTCATGATCAAGACCACGAACCCCGAGGAACAGTGGTCGGAGCCTGTACTGGTGCGCGAGGCCAAGGGTATGATTGACCCGACACCGTTCTGGGACGAGGACGGCAAGGCATACCTGGCGAACGGCTGGGCAGGATCGCGCGCCGGATTCAACAGTCAGATTACCGTGAGCGAGATGAACGCCGAGGGTACTGCCACCATAGGGCATCCCAAGGTGGTGTTAGACGGCAACGACGGTGTGAACCACACCATCGAGGGACCGAAAATGTACAAGCGCGATGGTTATTACTATATCTTCTCTCCGGCCGGCGGCGTAGTGAACGGCTGGCAGCTGGTGATGCGCAGCCGGAACGTGTTCGGCCCGTACGAGAGCAAGATAGTCATGGCGCAGGGCGACACCGACATCAATGGCCCTCATCAGGGCGCGTGGGTGTCCACTCCTAAGGCCGGCGACTGGTTCGTACATTTCCAGGACCGCGACGCATACGGACGCATCACGCACCTGAACCCCATGACGTGGGTGGACGGATGGCCCGTGATCGGCGTCGACAAGGACGGCGACGGATGCGGCGATCCGGTCAGGAAACACCGTAAGCCCGCGCTGCAGGCAACACCCGTGCCGGCAGTGCAGGACCCGGGGCTTCTCTACCAGTGGGAGGCAAACTACAACGACCATTTCGGATTCGACATCCCGAACGGATTGAAGCGGATCTTCGGACATAAACTGAGCGACGACACCACGGACCTGCGTCAGGTGCCAAACGTATGGCTGATGAAATTCCCGGCCGAGAACTTCACGCTGACTTCCAAGGTACGCATATCGGCCAAGCAGACCTCGGAAGGCGTATCGTCCGGCATTATGGTGATAGGTACGGACTATGCCCGCCTGGGACTCCGTAAGGAAGGCGATATGTTCCGCGTGCAGTACGCGGTGTCGACGGAACCCGGCAAGGAGGAGGTCCGCGACCTTGGGTTGGTGAAGCCGACACGCGTGTACGAGGCGGGCCTTTACCCCAACCTGGAGTGCGACCTGTGGCTGCGCGTGGAGGTGAGCAAGGAGGCGCAGTGCCGACTGAGCTACAGCACCGACGGCCGCAGTTTCAAGGAGGCCGGCTCGTTCAAGGCCGACCGCGGAGCATGGATGGGCGCGAAACTCGGTTTCTACAGCATCGTACCCGCCGGAATCCGGGAGCGCGGATGGATCGACATCATCACATCGGACCTGAAGGTCAAGTGACAATCATTACCCTTAATTACCCTTAACCCTGGAAATTGGAAAAATCAGAACCATGTTGAATAAAATCATAACAGCCGGAGCGGCACTGCTGACGTGCCTGGCGATGCAGGCGGTGCCTGTGCCGCAATATGAGTCCGCACTGGATTATTGTCACGGAAAAGTCAAGAAGAGCCTTTCCGAACTGGGCCGGGACGGTTATGACTACACCATGATGCCGCGCAACATCGCGCCGGACGGAGGACAGTGGAACCTCCGCAAGGCCACCGCCGACGAGTGGTGCGCCGGTTTCTGGCCCGGTGTCCTGTGGTACGACTACGAGGCCACCAAGGATCCTGAAATCAGGAAACAGGCCGAGAACTACACTGCGTCGCTGGAATTCCTGTCGCGTACGCCGGCCTTCGACCACGACCTGGGTTTCCTGATGTTCTGCAGCTACGGCAACGCCTACCGTCTGACGCACAACCCCAAGTACAGGCAGATCATCATCAGCACCGCCGACACACTGGCCACGCTGTTCAACCCCAAGGTGGGCACCATCCTGTCATGGCCGCGCAACGTGGAGATGCTCGGGGGCCACAACACCATCATGGACAACATGATTAACCTTGAGATGCTGTTCTGGGCCGCCAAGAACGGAGGATCGCGCGATCTGTACGACATTGCAGTGAAGCACGCCGAGACCACCATGAAATATCATTTCCGTCCTGACTACACCAGTTACCACGTGGCTGTTTACGACTCGGAGACCGGTCGTTTCCTGAAGGGAATGACCCATCAGGGCTACGCCGACGACACCATGTGGGCGCGCGGCCAGTCATGGGCCATCTACGGCTACACCATGGTGTATCGCGAGACGGGTGACTCCCGTTTCCTGGACTTCGCCAAGAAGGTGACCGACGTCTACCTGGACCGCCTGCCCGCGGACTTCGTGCCGTACTGGGACTTCAACGACCCGCAGATTCCGAACACCACACGCGATGCCTCGGCCGCGGCCGTGGTGGCCTCCGCCCTGCTGGAGCTGCAGTGCTACTGCGAGGGTGCGGAAAAGGCACGTTATCTTGAGGCGGCCTATCGGATGATCAATTCCCTCAACACCGCTGACTACCGTTCACCGGCCGGGCGCAGCTCGTTCCTGGACCACAGCACGGGCCACCGCCCCGCCGGCAGCGAGATTGACTACAGCATCATCTACGCTGACTATTACTACATCGAGGCTCTGAACCGTCTGCGCGAGCTGGAGCGCCGTGGAACGCTGGCACGTCTGGTCAGCGGACGCATCTACCCGGAGCGCGCCGATGACATCGCTTTCGAGAACGAACTGGTGGGATTCCGCATCTATGGGCCCGCCACGCAGGCCAAGGGAGAGAAGGCCTATGGCTACGACATTTTCCTGAAGCATCCCACGCAGCGTCAGATCCTGGAGGACCTGTACCGTCCGGAGACCTCACCGGCCACATGGGTCAAGGTGGACTCACTGCGCAATATAGACCCCAAACTGGCCGAGGACTACATCGCCTCCTTCTCCTACCATATAGACCACGGCCTGGGAATGGACTGTTACGCCGTGGGACAGACCCTCGGCGCCGGAACCGCCGCCATTCTGTATGACGGCCGGATACAGTTCCCCTGGTGCTACAAGGAGGCCGAGGTGCTGGAGAACGGTCCGGAGCGCTTCGCGGTCCGTCTGGACTTCCCGACCGTCGAGGTGGGAGGAACGCAGATCACCGAGCACAGGTTGATATCGCTGGACGCCGGATCGCAGCTGGCGCACTGCCAGGTGTGGTACGACGGCCTGACACAGCCCACCACAGTGGTGGCCGGTTTCCCACGACGTGACGAGAGCAAGGCCGTGATGAACGTCAAGAAGGGTTACCTGGGCTACGCCGATCCCACCCAGGGCCCCGACAACGGCAAGGCGATGTTAGGACTCGTGATGAACAACAAGGTTGAGAAGATGGCCGAGGACCAGGGACACATCCTGGCATACACCACACTGAGTCCCGGTCAGAAACTGGACTATTACTACGGTTTCGCATGGGACCGCGCCAATGATATCCGGAACATGAAGGAATGGAGCGGATACCTGAGCGACTTCTCCAGGAAGAAACGCGGCAAGTAGGATAAATTAATCAAAATGGTGTTATAATCGTGCAATATCGGTTTAAAGTCGGAATCACACCTTGCGAAGTTCCGACTTTTTAGTAACTTTGCGGATATATAACCTAACCGGACATTTTAACAAAGGGTTAAAACCCGATAATATCATGAGCAATATGTTTTCGCTTGAGGGCAAGGTGGCCCTCGTGACCGGTGCATGCTACGGCATCGGACTGGCAATCGCCAAGGCTCTGGCAGGAGCAGGAGCCAAGATAGTGTTCAACACCAACAATCAGTCCACGCTGGATCAGGGCTACGCAGCCTACAAGGAAGCCGGCATCGACGCCAAGGGCTATCTGTGCGACGTAACCGACGAAGAGGGTGTCAAGGCAATGGTCGCCGACATCGAGAAGACTGTCGGCGTGATCGACATCCTGGTCAATAACGCAGGCATCATCAAGCGCATTCCGATGACAGAGATGAGCGCTGCCGATTTCCGTCTTGTGGTTGACATCGACCTGGTTGCTCCGTTCATCGTGGCCAAGGCCGTTATTCCCGGCATGGTCAAGAAAGGTCACGGCAAGATCATCAACATCTGCTCGATGATGAGCGAGCTTGGCCGCGAGACCGTCAGCGCGTACGCCGCCGCCAAGGGTGGCCTGAAGATGCTGACCCGCAACATATGCTCGGAGTACGGCGACGCCAACATCCAGTGCAACGGCATCGGCCCGGGTTACATCGCCACCCCGCAGACCGCTCCGCTCCGCGAACGTCAGCCCGACGGCAGCCGTCATCCCTTCGACTCGTTCATCATCGCCAAGACTCCCGCCGGCCGCTGGGGTACTCCCGAGGACCTGATGGGTCCCGCAGTGTTCCTGGCTTCCGATGCCTCCAACTTCGTCAACGGCCACATCCTGTACGTTGACGGCGGTATCCTGGCATACATCGGCAAGCAGCCGTCCTGATGACGGCTTCGGATTAAGATTTAATCGGAGTGCCCGGAGTACCCGTCAGTACCCGGGGCGCTCCGATTCAATGTAAAACAACAACTACGCAACATTAATTAGTGGAACAAGTTTTTTCATATATCATCGGGCTTGGAGCGGCTGTCATGATGCCAGTGATCTTCACCATTCTGGGCGTATGCATCGGCATCAAGTTCGGCGACGCGCTCAAGGCCGGACTTAAGGTGGGCGTCGGTTTCGTGGGTCTTTCCATCGTCACGGCCCTGCTGACATCAGCCTTAGGTCCCGCGCTGAACAGCGTGGTGGAGATCTACGGACTCCAGCTGAAGGTGTTCGACATGGGCTGGCCAGCCGCCGCCGCAGTGGCCTACAACACCGCCGTGGGCGCGTTCATAATCCCCGTCTGCCTTGGCGTGAACCTGCTGATGCTGCTGACGCGTACCACCCGCACAGTCAACATCGACCTCTGGAACTACTGGCACTTCGCCTTCATCGGCGCCATCATCTACTTCGCCAGCGACTCGCTGGCCTGGGGGTTCTTCGGCGCCATCATCTGTTACATCGTCACGCTGGTAATCGCCGACATGACCGCGTTGAAGTTCCAGCGTTACTATAAGGATATGGATGGAATCTCGATTCCCCAGCCTTTCTGCGCCGGTTTCGTGCCTTTCGCATGGGCCATCAACAAGGGCCTGGACAAGATTCCTGGTTTCAACAAACTGGAGATCGACGCCGAGGGAATGAAGAAGAAGTTCGGCGTGATGGGAGAGCCTCTGTTCCTGGGCGTCATTGTCGGTATCGGCATCGGATGCCTGTCCTACGACAGCTGGCAGGGTATAGTCAATGGAATCCCCACCATCTTGGGTCTTGGTATCAAGATGGGTGCAGTGATGGAGTTGATTCCCCGCGTAACAGTACTGTTCATCGAGGGTCTGCGTCCCATCTCGGACGCTACCCGCAAGCTCATAGCCCGCAAGTTCAAGAACGCCGACGGCTTGAACATCGGTATGTCGCCGGCTCTGGTGATCGGCCATCCTACCACGTTGGTGGTGTCGCTGCTGCTGATTCCCGTCACGCTGCTGCTGGCGGTGGCCATGCCGGGCAACCGCTTCCTGCCGCTGGCGTCGCTGGCCGGTATGTTCTACCTCTTTCCGCTGGTGCTGCCCTACACCAAGGGCAACGTGCTGAAGACGTTCATCATCGGTCTGGTCATAATAGTCGTAGGCCTCTACTCCGTTACGTCGCTGGCCCCGTACTTCACGCTGGCAGCCAAGGATGTTTACGCCGCAACTCAGGACAGCGCCGTGGCGATTCCCGCAGGCTTCGAGGCTGGTAGCCTTGACTTCGCGTCCAGTCCCCTGGCATGGATCATCTTCCAGCTGTGCCACGCATGGAAATGGATCGGTGCCGGAATACTGGTGCTCTGCTCCATGGGCCTGATGGTCTGGAACCGTATCCTGATCACCAGGAACGCCAGGAAGATGCAGGCTACTGGCGCCGACACTCTGAAATCTGTAGAATAATCAATATCAGGTGATGGGTGAGGATGTCGCAGATGTGACGAACTGTAGGGACGTGCCTTCGGCACGTTGGATTAACAATCTGATTGCCAGTTAAACATCCCAAAGGGATGTCCCTACAACCAACGGTTTTGCAACACTCTCATTCATTGTCCATTTTAAGAAATAATCCAATGAAAGTAGTAACATTAGGAGAGATAATGCTGCGTCTGTCACCGGCAGGCTGCAGCCGTTTTGTGGAGGTTGACCGTTTCGACGTGATCTGGGGCGGCGGCGAGGCCAACGTGGCGGTCAGCTGCGCCAACTATGGCCATGACGCATATTTCGTATCCAAGCTTCCGAAGCATGAGATCGGCCAGGCCGCTGTGAACGCCCTGCGTCGCTACGGTGTCCATACCGACTACATAACCCGCGGTGGCGACCGCGTGGGAATATACTATTGCGAGACCGGAGCGTCGATGCGCCCTTCCAAGGTGATCTATGACCGTGCGCACAGCGCCATCGCCGAGGCCAATCCCGAGGATTTCGACTTCGACGCCATCATGGAGGGCGCCGACTGGTTCCACTGGAGCGGAATCACTCCGGCCATCAGCGACAAGGCCGCCGAACTTACCCGTCTGGCTTGCGAGGCCGCCAAGCGTCACGGCGTGAAGGTATCAGTCGACCTGAACTTCCGCAAGAAACTGTGGACGTCGGCCAAGGCCCAGAGCGTGATGGTTCCGTTGATGCAGTACGTTGACGTCTGCATCGGCAACGAGGAGGACGCCGAGCTGTGTCTGGGATTCAAGCCGGACGCCGACGTGGAGAGCGGCAACACCTCGGCCGAGGGTTACAAGGGCATCTTCAAGGCAATGGCCGAGAAGTTCTGCTTCGAGATCGTGGCCTCCACGCTGCGCGAGAGTTTCAGCGCCACCCACAACGGCTGGAAGGCTCTGGCCTACGACGGCAAGGAGTTCTATGAGTCGAAGCGTTACGACATCAATCCAATCATCGACCGCGTCGGTGGCGGTGACTCCTTCTCCGGCGGTCTGATCCATGGACTGCTTACCATGGACAGCGTGCAGGAAGCGCTGGAATTCGCGGTGGCGGCCTCCGCGTTGAAGCAGACCATCCCCGGCGACTTCAACCTGGTGAGCGCCGACGAGGTAAAGGCACTGGCCGGCGGCAGCGCCAACGGCCGCGTGCAGCGTTAAGCAACCATTAATAGACAGAAACAATGGCAAAATTCGATAAGATACAAGTCCTGAGCAAGATGGCCGCGGCTCCGATGGTACCCGTATTCTACAACGGCGACGTCGAGGTGGCCAAACAGGTTGTCAAGGCATGCTACGACGGCGGTGTCCGTCTGTTCGAGTTCACCAACCGTGGCGATTTCGCTCACGAGGTGTTCGCGCAGGTAGTGAAGTTCGCCGTCAAGGAGTGTCCCGAGATGGCTATCGGCGTCGGTTCGGTGGTCGAGCCCGGCACCGCATCGCTCTATATGCAGTTGGGCGCCTGCTTCGTTGTCGGTCCGCTTTTCAACCCGGAGGTGGCCCGCGTCTGCAACCGCCGCGGCGTTCCCTACGTGCCCGGCTGTGGCTCCGTTTCCGAGGTGGGCAACGCACAGGAGGTAGGCTGCGAGGTCTGCAAGATGTTCCCCGGCGACGTTCTTGGACCGAAACTGGTCAAGGGCCTTATGGCCCCGATGCCCTGGTCAAAGATTATGGTGACAGGCGGCGTGGAGCCAACAGAGGAGAACCTGACCGCATGGTTCAAGGCGGGGGCCTTCGCCGTGGGAATGGGTTCCAAACTCTTCCCCAAGGACAAGGTCGCCGCCGGTGACTGGGAATACGTCAGGAACAAGTGCGCGGAATGCTTCGACATCATCGCTAAACTCAAAAAGTAAACCATTAACAGATATGAAGAAAATATTGGCAATCGGAGCCATGCTGCTGGCCGGAATGGCGGCACAGGCCCAGACAAGCTACAAGATCCAGACTGCAGTCCATCCCGCGGACTTCAAGAACTATGACACCACCACGCTGCGCGAGCGTTTCGCCATGACCGACGTGATGAAGGCCGACCAGATTCTGCTTACGTACTCCATGTACGACCGTCTGATCTTCGGCGGTGCCGTACCGGCCACCAAGCCGCTGAAACTGGAGACCATCGACCCGATCAAGTCGGAGTATTTCCTGGAACACCGCGAGCTCGGCATCATCAACACGGGTGGCGACGGCATCGTGGAGGTCGACGGCAAGAGTTACGAGCTGCATTTCAAGGACGCCCTATACGTGGGTCGCGGATGCAAGGACGTGGTGTTCAAAAGCAAGGATTATACCAAGCCCGCCAAGTTCTACCTGAACTCAACCAACGCTCATAAAGAATACCCCGTGCAGCTCATCACCATCGACGGCCGCAAGGGTTCGATCAAGGCCAACTCCTTTGCCGCCGGCAAGATGGAGGAGAGCAACGACCGCGTGATCAATCAGCTGATTGTCCGCAACGTGCTGAAGGAGGGACCCTGTCAGCTGCAGATGGGCCTGACTGAACTGAAGCCAGGTTCGGTATGGAACACCATGCCGGCCCACACTCACGGACGCCGCGTCGAGGCTTACTATTACTTCAACGTTCCAGAGGGCAACGCCATCTGTCACCTGATGGGCGAGCCGCAGGAGAACCGCGTGCTGTGGCTGCACAACGAGCAGGCCGTGATGAGTCCCGAATGGAGCATCCACGCCGCAGCCGGTACCAGCAACTACATGTTCATCTGGGGCATGGGAGGCGAGAATCTGGACTACACCGACATGGACAAGATCCCCTACCTGGAGATGCGTTGACATAACACCGAATGACAATACTGATGCCATTGGCATCAGCCACCTCGACGGCGGCGACGTGCTGATGCACGTCGCCGCCTACTTTGTGACCATTAGGGTCCTTAAAGTCATTAGGGTCCTTAAAGTCCTTAGGGTCCTTAAAGACCTTAGAGTCCTTAAAGACCTTAACGACCCTAGGCACCTATTAAAATTCCTTAAATTGGATTATATTTTAGGAGAAAATGCTAATTTTGCGGAAAATCAACCCGTATGATGAGCAGAATCCTCTTTTTGTTGGTGATTCCGATGCTGTTCGCGGCGTCGGCAGTCGCCGCGCCTGAACCGGGGCAGAACATGGAGACCGAACGTGCGGCGTATACGCTGCCGGAACTTAAGGTTGACAACAAGCGGTACGACGTGCTGCATCTGCTGGGTTATGTCCGCGAGTATTCCACCCTTACGACTTTCACCGACACCGTCCTGCTGTTCCGGGAGAAGACAGTGGACTTCATGGTGCCCACTCGCCGCATCCGTCATTTCGACGGATGGACGCAGCCGCGTGTCCTGGCGTCGGAATCATATTACCATTTCACCGATTATTATGGCCTGGACAGCGTCAGCGACCGTTTCGACCAGCATTTCTCATGGTCCGACTGGGTGGGGATTCCCGATTATGCCAAGATGCCTGAGAAACTGCGCGCCTCCGTGGCCAGCGATACGGTGCGCGGTAAGTTCGGTCCCACCGCCATATGGCAACGAAATGAGGAGGCGGTCCGTATCGACGTGAACGTGCTTCAGGATACGCTGAACTACAAATGGACTCCGGCGTTGGCGCGGTTCATCACCGACGAGGTGGACTTCTCAGACATCAGGGTGCGTTACAATTACGACAATGTGCTGGGGGATGACCTCTGGGCGCGTGACCTGTCGTGGATGTCGTTCGACATCGAGTCGCGTGGCCGTGGCCGCAGGCTGCGCCATGAGCTGCGCAACTACAGCAACGAGGACTGCCGCGTGAATACCTATGGCGAGATCTACATAGCCGACCGCGAGTACATCACGCTGGCCGAGGCTAAGAAATGGGACAGGATAGCGCCGCGAGGCAATGAGATCGGCATACTCCGGCCTGACGGCATTCCATCACTGGACCCGAAGATCGCGTCATTGGTGGCCCGTGTGGACAGCCTTGACCGGAGTGCCTTGCGTCTCAATGGCGAGGTGGACCGGAAAGTGGCAGGCCGTAACATCAGCGACGCACCCGTCAGCAAGACGAAGAGGCTTCTGAGAAGCCTGAAATCCATGATAGGTCTGTAGGGGCCTGTCTTCGGCACATTGGATTAACGTTCTGATTATGCATCAAACATCCCAAAGGGATGTCCGTACATTGTCGGCGCGAACCCAAACATCCCAAACGTACATTGTGGGCACGAACTAAAACATCCCAAAGGGATGTCCGTACATTTGCGGGCGTAATCTTTTTTATTTTCTCTGTAACTTTTCCGGACTGGGATGTGTCACTTTAATGTAACCGATAAAAACAATCATTATGGAGGATATCTTAGTTCCTATCTTTATCTGCTGTGTTCTGCCGCTTGGCGTTGTGGTGACGGTATTCCTGTCCGGAATGTACGGCGACAAAAAGCGTACGGAAGTGCTGACCAAGGCCATAGAGGCCGGCGGTAATGTGGACATAGACAAATTGGTCGAGGCTATGGGACGCCGTCGCCGCTCGCCCCTCGAGACTCTGAACCGCCGTCTCCTATGGGGATTTATCTGCCTGTTGACAGGCGTGTGCCTGATTGTAGTTCCTTTGATGCTGGGGATGCAGAAGGAGTATGATGATTATCAGACCTTCATCATATTCGGCTCCATTATCGCGGCCATAGGTGTGGCTCTGCTGTTAGTCTACTTCATGACGCGCAAGCAGGTGATGGAGGAGATGCACAGAGAAGGAGGATTCCGGGAGAACCGCACTGAACTGACTGAGGTGGAGGAGTATATTGCCGGAGAGTGATGAAGAGGGAAGAGTTCGTACGGAGGGTTGAGGGCAACCAGAGGGCGTTCCGGCGCTTTCTGGTGGCCCTGTGCTGCGGTGACTCCGCATTGGCTGACGACATAGCTCAGGAATCGCTGATGCGTGCGTACCTGTCGTGCGACGGGATGAGGGATGCCGACAGATTCCGCACATGGCTGTACCGTATTGGATTCAATACATTCATCAACAGTCGGCGCACGCAGACCATAGTCGAGGACTATGACCAAGCCCTGTCCGTCATGGCCGAGGATTCCGCCGACGACGGTTTTAAATACCAGGCCCTCTATGCCGCGCTGAACCGAATACCGGAGCGGGAACGTACTTCGATATTGTTATACTATATGGAAGGCTATTCGATCCATGAGATCTCAGGCATAGTGAACGTGCCGGAAGGAACAGTGAGGCAGCATATGCTGCGGGGACGCAACCATCTGCGTGAACTTTTAAAGAAATGACGATGGAAGACGAGAATAAAATCAATGTACCGGGATCCGGATCCGACAACGGAATGAGGATAGAGGCTCCGAGCGAGGATGACGCGCTGCGGGAGATGTTCGCTGCGTTTCAGCCCAAGATGGCAACGGACCTGGATTTCATGTCGCGGCTGCAGCAACGCCTGGACTCGGTGGAATACATCCGCCGCCAGACGGCCGCGTCCGGACGTAGCCGTAAACTGGCTTTGGGAATCGCTGTGATGACCGGCTTCGTGGCGGGGGTGGCATTATCCTTCCTCTTCCCGTATCTGCAGGGACTGTTTTCCGGAATTTCAGCCTCGATCCCGACCCTGGATCCGGCATTGGTCTCCACTACCGTTTCCTGTATCGCGACCGGCTCATTGACGGTAGGAATGACGCTTGCCGCCTATGATATTGCCCTTTCTCTACTGAAACGTTGAGCCTGTTGTCATAAATATCCGCGTGCCTACAACAATTCAGGGGGTGAAATTGTTCTTATAATGAAGCCGTCATATGAAAATAGGGCGAATTGCTCCGTTATAAAACATCAATGCTATGAAAATCGGTTTGTTTATACCCTGCTACGTCGACGTAGTGTTTCCGGAAGTGGGTATGGCATGCTATAATTTGCTGAAACACTTGGGATACGATGTGACCTATCCCCAGGGACAGACCTGTTGCGGCCAGCCTATGGCCAACGCGGGGTTCGAGAACGAGGCCGTAGGTCTGGGCCGACATTTCGAAGACCTGTTCAAGGGGTACGACTATACAGTGGCTCCATCGGTATCCTGCACCGCCTTTATCCGTCTGAACTATCCACGTCTGCTTAAGGAAAACCATACATGCGAAATCGCCTCCCGGTGTCTCGACATGGTGGAATTCCTCCATGATGTCGCCAAGATCAAGGGGCCGCTCGGCAAGTTCCCCCACAAGGTAAGCCTACACAATTCCTGCCATGGCGTGCGCGAACTGAACCTCTCGTCACCTTCCGAACTGGTGGAGCCGCGCTTCAACAAGATTCGTGACCTGCTGGAACTGATGGAGGGAATCGAGGTGGTGGAACCCGACCGCTACGACGAGTGCTGCGGTTTCGGCGGCATGTTCAGCATCGAGGAACTCGACGTATCCAGACGTATGGGCGAGAAGAAACTGCAACGTCATATGGACACCGGAGCCGAATATATCACCGGTGCAGACTGCTCCTGCCTGATGCATATGGCAGGAATCGCCGCCAAGGAGGGGAAGAAGATCCAGTTCAAACATGTTGTCGAAATATTAGCCAGCGGATTATGAGCACGTCACACGCCAAAGCAGCCAAGGAGTTCCTGAAGAACCCAACATACGCGGACTGGCACGACCAGACCTTCTGGGGCGTGCGCAGCAAACGCGACCAGATGGCCAACGGGCTGCCCGAATGGGAGGAGTTGCGCCAGATGGCATCGGATATAAAGCGACATACATTGACTCACTTAGGCGACTACCTGGAGCAGTTCGCCGACAACGCCGAGAAAAACGGCGCGGTGGTTCACTGGGCCGTCGATGCCGATGAATTCAACGAGACAGTACTGGAGATTCTGCAGGACCATGACGTTAGGAAACTTGTCAAGTCCAAGTCTATGCTGACCGAGGAGTGCGGCATGAACCCATATCTGGAACAACACGGCATCGAGGTGGTGGAGACGGACCTGGGCGAGCGCATCATCCAGCTGAACCATCAGGCACCGAGCCATATCGTCATGCCGGCCATCCATCTGAGCAACGATGACGTGGGCCAGCTGTTCGAGCGCGTCTTAGGTACTGATGAGGGAAACCATGACCCGACATACCTGACCTACGCCGCGCGCCTGAGCCTGCGCGACGAGTTCCTGACCGCCGACGCCGGACTGACCGGCGGCAACTTCGGCATCGCCGAGACTGGCGACGTGGTGGTATGCACCAACGAGGGTAACGCTGACATGGCGACCTCATGTCCCAGACTGCACATCGCCGCCATCGGCCTGGAGAAGATAATCCCGAACTATGACTGCATGGCCGTGTTCCAGCGTCTGCTGGCACGCTCGGCAACCGGACAGCCCACCACGGTGTTCACCAGCCATTTCCGCAAGGCGCGCCCCACGGCAGACAGGATGCATATAATCCTGGTGGATAACGGACGCTCAGACTGGCTGGCCGATCCTGCCAACTGGGATATGCTGAAGTGCATGCGTTGCGGCTCGTGCATGAACACATGCCCGGTGTACCGCAGCTCGGGAGGATATTCATACTCGTATTTCATCCCCGGTCCGCTGGGCATCAACCTCGGAATGCTGCGCGACCCTAAGAGACACGCCGGCAACATGAGCGCCTGCTCTCTGTGCCTCAGCTGCCAGTTCGTGTGTCCCGTCAAGATCAACCTCGGCGACAAGATCTACGCCTGGCGTCAGCGGCTCAAGGCATTGGGCAAGGCAAACTCGGAGAAGGAGACCATGTGCAAGGCAATGGACATGGTGTTCGAGAGTCCCAGGGCCTACAACGCGGCCACATCGATGCTGCCTGTGGCCAATGCTTTCCCGGCTCTTACAAACAGCCGTCTCAATCCATGGGCCTATGCGCACAGGATGATGAAGTTCCCCAAAAAGCCTTTCCATAAACTTATGGAGGAGGAGACCAAAAAGAAGAAGAAATGACAAGCAAGGACAAGATATTGGGAAAGTGTCGCCGTAATCCTGTGCTGAGATGCGATATGCCGGATCTGTCGAGCCTGCATCCGCTGACTTACCCCGACACGCATCAGGCGTTTCTGGATATGTGCGCACATTCGGCCACCAAGGTGATCGAGATAACCCCCGACCAGGACATAAACGAGGTGATACGCGGTCTGTTCCCCGATGCCAGGAAGATTGCCTCCAACATACCGGAAATTACCATAGCCAACGTGAACCCCGACACCGTGAAGGATCCCAGGGACCTGAACGGCACGGATGTAGGGGTGATTCCGGCGGAATTCGGCGTGGCCGAGAACGCCTGCCTGTGGGTGTCCCAGACCATGGTGCAGAAGGCTGTGTGCTTCATATCGGAGAACCTGGTAGTGCTGATGCCGCGCAATGCCGTGGTCAACAACATGCACGAGGCTTACAGGCGCATACGTTTCAACGACTACCAGTTCGGCACGTTCATCAGCGGTCCCTCCAAGACTGCCGACATAGCCCAGGTCCTGGTGATCGGCGCGCAGGCCGCCCGCTCGCTGACGCTGATACTATATTGATGCTATGGGCGCGATAGTTTCCCTTATGCCGATTGTACTGCTGTTCGTGCTGATGCTCGGCTTCAAGGTGTCGAGCTGGAAGAGCGCGTTCGCCACCATGGGCGTGACCGCCATACTTGCGCTGTTCGCCGCCCCGGCATTGGGCATCCTGCCTGAAGGACTCCGTGGCGAGCCGGTCAGCGCAGTGGTGGCGTGGAGTTTCTTCGAAGGGGTGCTGAAGGCTGTGTTCCCCATTCTGATCATCATCCTGATGGCAATATACAGTTACAACATCCTTGTGGAGTCCAGGCAGATCGAGGTGATCAAGGACCAGTTCACCCATGTGACGGACGACAAGGGAATCCTTGTGCTGCTCATGACATGGGGCTTTGGTGGTCTGCTGGAAGGCATGGCTGGATTCGGAACGGCAGTGGCCATTCCCGCCGCCATACTGATCGGCCTGGGATTCAAGCCGATGTTCTCGGCGTTGGTGGCGCTGCTTGGCAACACGGTGCCTACGGGATTCGGCGCGGTCGGCGTACCTGTCACCACACTGTGCAATGAGATCTCGCCCGGCGGCGTTGCAAGCCATGAAACAGTAAGCCAGATCTCGGCCTTCACCGTCCTGCAGCTGTCGCCGCTGTTCATTATCATACCGTTCGTGATACTGATGCTGACGGACCGCAAGGCGTGGGTCAAGAACATATGCATCGCGGTGTGGACCGGAGGCATCTCGCTGGCGGTACAGTTCTTCTGCGCCCTGCACTTAGGCGCGGAGACGCCGGCCATTATCGGATCCATCGCCGCCATCGCGGCTCTGCTGCTCTACTCATGGCTGTTCGGTCCCAAGAAAAAGAAAGATGCCCGGCATGAAGGGAATCGAAAAGGGAAATACACCTTGGCCCAGACCTTCAGGGCATGGTGCGTGTACATCTTCATCCTGGTGTTCATTCTGGTCAGCGGCGCCCTGTGTCCTCCGGTCAACAGTTTCCTGAAGACGCACTTAGTGTCCACAATCCATATTCCTGTGATTGGCTCGACATTCAAGTTCGGATGGATCAGCAACGCCGGACTTATGCTGTTCCTCGGCTCGGTGGCCGGCGGACTGGTGCAGGGTCTGGGATGGAAGAAGCTGACGGTTGTACTGGCCAATACGATCGTGAACCTGCGGTTCACGGCGATAACCATCTGTTCGTTGATCGCGCTGGCGTCCATCATGAACTACAGCGGCATGATCGCGGCACTGGCGGCGGGACTGGTTGCCATAACGGGGAGTGCCTATCCGCTGTTCGCACCGCTGGTGGGCGCCATTGGAACCTTTGTCACCGGCAGCGACACATCGTCGAACATCCTGTTCGCCAAACTGCAGGCCAATGTGGCAAACCAGCTGGGAATGAGTGGAACACACAGTTACTTCGGCATCGAAGGCTCAGAGACCAACTGGCTGGCGGCATCGAACACCTCCGGTGCCACGGGAGGCAAGATGATCTCGCCGCAGAGCATAGCCATCGCCACGGCGGCCTGCGATATGGAAGGAAAGGACGACGCCATCCTCCGCAAGGCCATTCCGTATTCGCTGGGTTACATCCTGTTGGCCGGCCTCCTGGTGTTCTTCGGATAACATCACTTCGTGATGTTGAATTTGCATAGACCATGTACGGACATCGCTTCGCGATGTTGAATCAAGGCAAACATGCCGAAGGCATGTCCGTACAGTCCGAATTCACAATTCAATTGTAAACGTAGTCTTGCAGGTCTCCGTGTCTGTGGCGAGCGAGAACCGGGCGTGATGCGCACGGAGTATGTCGGCTATCAGCATCAGACCCAGCCCGCGGTCCGGCCGCTTGGTGGAGAAGAAAGGGGTGAATAGTTTTCCGGCAACGGTGTCGGGTATTCCGGCGCCGTTGTCCGTTATCGTTATGACACCTCGGTCCGTAGCGATCTCCACCTTCCCGTCGGGACGCTCTCCGATGCTTTCCACGGCGTTCTTGACGATATTGATCAAGACCCGCTCCATCAGCATCGGATCCACCATCGCCGTGTATTTACCCTCGCCGGGGGTGAAGGTTACTGCCACGTTACCCCTCCCCAGGGCGGCAAGGGTAGGGTGAAGTCTTGTCAGCCATTGATTCAGGTCAACTGGCTCCGGCGTGACAGGAGGCAGTTTCACTATGTCGGCGTATCCGCGCACAAAACTCACCAGGTTGGTGCAGCTGTCCTTGCTTCCGGCTATCACTTCCGCAACGAAAGGATCGTCCTGATGCATGTCGCCCAGGGACTCGATCACCGAGATGACGCTGCCTAAAGTGTTGTTCACCTCATGTCCGATGGTGCGGACTATCTTGTTGAACATCTGTTTCTCGGCCGCCGCTATCTCGTCCGTGAGGCGTTCCACCAGGATGAAGCTGCGCCTGAACCCCAGGTCCATGAACCAGAGTCGGGATATGCGGACAATCAGCGCGTCGGCCAACCGTACGGTCTGTGTCTCGCCGTTGGCCACGCCGGCGATGGCTTGCGACAGCGCAGGCGACTGCATGGCGTTCCAGGCGCGGTTGGTCTCCACGATGTTGCCGTCGAAATCACATACGGCTATCCCTAACGGCGAGGCATCGACTACAAGGCTCAGGAAGCGGTTCTGCTCCATGTTCTTAAGCCGCTCCGCCTTCATCGATTCTATCAGCGTGTTGTACAGTTCCACGATCTTGTCTGCGTCCGGCTGCCCTGTGATGCGCAGGCGGCTGCTGAAATCCTGGTCGCGCAGCAGGTACAATCCGTTCTGCACCGCGTTCAGCGGCTTGGCCACGGAGTGTATCAGCAGTGTCAGCGCCGCCAGCATCAATGCACATCCTCCGGCGATCCATTGCCATGGCAGCCCCTTGATGGCGGCGGTACCAGTCGCCACTATCAATACCGCCAGTACCGCCGTATAAACCTTGTACCTCATAGTTTGTATTTCTCAATCCGTCTGTACAGCGACTGGCGCGATATGCCAAGCTGCCTGGCCACCTCGGTCAGGTTGCCGTCGCAGCGGCGCAACGCCTTGCGGATAGCCTCGCATTCCATCTCGTCGAGAGTCTCGGTGTGTTCCGCCTGCCGGCGGTCGGCATCGCTCTGTCGCAGCGCCTTCTTGACCTTGGCGATAAGGTCGGCGTTGCTCCAGGGCTTGGTCATGAAGTCCACGGCGCCGTATTTCAGCGTCTCCACGGCCAGCGGGATCGTGCCCCAGGCCGTGATCATGATCACGGGCATTTCTGGACGCAGGATGCGGAACTTGCGGAGCATATCCACGCCGTCGCGTCCGGTGGTGGTCAGCGTCAGGTTCATGTCCAGGATGGCCAGCTGCACCTGCTCGTCGCGAACGGCCTCTAAGGCCTTGGCCTCGTCGCGAACGGCCAGCGGCTCGTATCCGGCCCGCTTCAGCGCCAGCGAGATCGACATCCGCACGCCGTTATCGTCATCAACAATCAATATCATATTGCAAAATTAATCATAATTTATAAAACCATCACATGTCTTTCAAAGCATCGACGGGCTTAATCCGGGTGGCCAGGCGAGCCGGGGCGTATATCCCTGCCAGAATCGGCAACGCCAGCAGGACCACGGCCGTGATGTAGCCGACGGTTATCCATCTGCGCGTCACATTGGATATGTCCAGGGTGTGCATGATTCCGCATGTGAACAGCAGCACCGCTGCGGCCGCCACGGCAAGCAGGATCATCCCCTCGCTGAAACAGCGTCGGTAGATGTCGCCGTCGGTCGCGCCGTTCACCTTTCGGATGGCAATCTCCTCCATGCGCTGCTGCGTACGCAGCCAGAATGTCCCTAAGAAAGCCAGGAACACCATCAGCAGAATCACGACGGCGCAGAATATGAAGTTGCGGATATTCAGGTTGATCTCCCTGTGGGTCTCGTCGCGAAGGGTATCGATGGACCTGTAGCGGTTTATGTACAGGTTGCCCGACTCGGTATCGCGTGTGGTGATCGACTTCTCGAACTGACGGCCCATGCCGGGCTTGACGCGGACCACGATCACCGATTCCATGGTGCTGAGCTGGTTGATCGGTATGTATGCCGTTCCTTCCGTTTTCGGCTCGTAGTCGTAGCGGCGCAGTCCGTAGGCTATGGCGCCGACCCGGTAAGGCACAGGCATCGAATCGTGGGCGTACACCGTGTCCTTGCCTAAGAATCCTTTTGCATCGACGCGGATGGAATCCCGAATCTCGGGATTGGCCAGGATGGTGTATCCTTTGCGCAGTATGTCGGCAAGCTGTCGCGGAGTCTCGCCCCGCACGCCTCGGATCCCTAAAAGCTCGATCAGTTCCGGAGTCATCGGACGTACTTGTGTCTCGAATTTGTCGCTGAATCCGGTGTCGGTCCTGTACATAAAGGAGGATCCATAATAACGTAATGAGTACGGCATGGACTGGTTGTCACCAGTGGCCACCATTTCCACATATGGGTTGGAACGGAGCCTTGCCAGTAGCGTGTCCAGATCCTGCTGGCGCATATACGCGCTGTCGTATGGCACATAGAGGTCGCTTTCCTTCGACAGTTCATGGACAGTGGCAGTGTAGATGTCATGGAGTCTGCGACCCGTGGGGTATCCATGCTCGTCGTAGAGCGAGTACAGGTAGCCGCAGATATACGTCAGGACCAGCATCGTTATCGCCAGTTCCAGCAGGAGCCAGATGTTGCTCCGCCATTCATTCAGCATCTGCTGTATCAGTTTCCTTTTCATAGGCTCTTGATTGCTTCCGCAGGATTCATGCGCGAGGCGTGCCAAGCGGGGATTACGGCACTGAGGATGTTGAGCAACAGGCAAACTGCGAGGAATATCGATACAGTTCCCCAGTTGATTACGGCGCTGATGTCAGGTGTCAGGATGGCGTCCGCGTTGTCCTGCGTCTGGTACAGGCCGGTGTATGTCATTGCGAAGGTCACGCCCGCCGCTACTCCCAGCAGCCCTCCGGCCAACGTGATCAGGAAGTTCTCGCCGATTATGTTCCGCAGGATGCCGGTGCGGGTGCAGCCGAAGGCACGCCGTATGCCGATCTCGCGGAACCGTTTTTGCAGGCGGCTGTGGAGCATGCTGCTCAGGTTGATTGCAGGAACAATCAGCAACAGCAGGTACAGCAGGTATCGGTAATGGTCGGACGACAGTGTGGGGGCATTATGGCTGAATATGGTTGCATACTTTGAAATCGCGAATTGGTCAAGCAGCAGATCCTGCTCCCTCACGCTGACAAATTCGGGCAGCAGTTCGTATCCCTGTGGCTTGAGTTCGGCAGTAAGTGCGACTAAGCGTGTATGTACCTGGTCGCGGATTCTCTGGAAATCGACACCCTCCTTGACAAGAAGCGCTACGGAGGTCTCGCCCATCACCTTGAGCCAGGAGGCTTTGCTGTTTGGCTTGTACGGCAGGAATACATCGCCTCGGGCGGAGGATGCAAGCGCGGAGTGGTTCCTGATCACGCCCACAACGGTGCGTGGCAGACGGTTCAGCATTAGCTGGGCTCCGATGCAGTCGGTTGTGCCGAACACCTTGCGCGCCGTCTCCTCGGTTATTACCGCCAGGGATTGCCCGGTACTGGCCTCGTAGTCGGTGAAGAACCGTCCGGCTGTCAACTGATGGTCGAAGATGCTGAAGAAGGCGGCGTCGGTAGTGCGGACGCGTACACTCATGCTCTGCGGCTCCGTGCCATGTGCGAACTGCCACTCGAGATTCCGCTTCATGTACGATATCTTCTCCACGCCGTCAAGACCGGAGTAGAGGCGTCTGGCTGTTTCATAGGCCAGCGGCCCCGATCCGGCACCGTGTCCGTTGGCGGCCCTGACGCTGAATTCTCTGGCTATGAGCAGTCGGTCGCGACAGCTTTCCGGAGGGAAGGGGACGGTTTTGACACGCTGCGTTATGACTATGGTCATGATCAGGAACACCGCCAGTGCGGTGGTGACGAAGGTCACCGCGCTGATCAGCGGCTGCTGACGGATGTCGTAGAGTATCTGGTGGAGTGACATTGGGAGGGGTGGGATTTGTGGGAAGAGTGGGAATGGTGGGAGGGGTGGAATTTGTGGGAATATTTCAACCGATGATGCGGCCGTCGAAGAATCGGACTATGCGGTCGGTCTCGAGTGCCTGTGTCTCGTTGTGGGTCACCATGACGATTGTGGTGCCGTCCTCGCGGTTCAGGCGGTGCAGTAGCTCCATCACCTCAGAGCCCATCTTGCTGTCCAGGTTGCCGGTGGGCTCGTCGGCCAGGACTATCCGCGGCTCACCCACGATGGCGCGCGCTATGGCAACGCGCTGGCACTGGCCGCCGCTGAGCTGCGAGGGGAGGTGGTGGATGCGGTGGGTCATCTCCAGGCGTTCCAGCACCTGTTCCACGCGCTCCTTGCGCCGGGCGGCACTGAGGCCCTTGCGGTAGGTCAGCGGCAACTCCACGTTGGCGGCTACGTCCAGCGACGGTATCAGGTGGAAACTCTGGAACACGAAGCCGAGGTTGGCGTTGCGGAAATGCGACAGCTCGCGGTCCGAGAATCCGGCGCAGTCCCGGTCAAGCACGCGGACTGTCCCTTTGGTGGGACGGTCCAGGAGGCCGATTATGTTCAGCAGCGTTGATTTGCCGCAGCCGCTGGGACCCATGACGCTCACGAATTCCCCCTGGTTGACCGTCAGGTTGACGTTCTCCAGCGCTATTGTCTCTATGTCCTTGGTGCGGTACACTTTCTCGATACCGTTCAATGTTATTATCGCCATCCTTATTCTGCTTTTAGGCTCGCTATTATTCCTCAAAAATACTCAAATATCGGGAACTGTGCAAATTTAACTGAATATCAAGACAGTAAAAATCGCCCCGGTGTCCGAATCCGGACACCGGGGCGAGGCAATATTTGTTCGACTGTGTCGTGTCGCAGCCCATTCCCTCCGGATGGTCCATTCCGCATTCTACATCATGCTTTGCTTGATCTGGTCCACAATGTATCGGACATTGTCGTCGCTGACCCAGGGACCCGCAGGCAGGCAGATGCCGACCTTGAAGAGCCCCTCGCTCACGCCGTTGACATACGCGGGGTTGTGTCGGTAGACTGGCTGTCGGTGCATCGGCTTCCAAAGCGGGCGGCTCTCGATCCCGGCGGCGTCCAGGGCCATGCGCATGGCCTCCACGT
>ERZ827108.1482-NODE-1482-length-30911-cov-5.583128_pt1 | contig 30911 bp, 25 predicted proteins | sample MGYA00519921_ERZ827108 | MGnify/ENA primary metagenome ERZ827108 (study PRJEB31778, sample SAMEA3449258) | human gut metagenome | biome: human gut; feature: human-associated habitat; material: faeces | place: United Kingdom | collected 2010/2012 ...
TAATGAGGTTCTGTCTCGATGCGCCAGTCTGAAAAATCAAATAATAGAACCTCCCCTGACAACATCTATGAGACTTAGCAAAGCAATTATCGGCGGCTGTCTGCTGACGGCAATGACGGCGATGGCCGCTCCCGCCGACGAGTGGGTAACCATCCGCAACGGCCAGGCATGGACCGATACCGACGGCAACTCCGTCCAGGCGCATGGCGCCGGATTCCTGCTGGTGGACGACACCTTCTACATGATCGGCGAGGACCGCTCGGACACCTGGCATCCCGACGTGAACATGTATTCATCCAAGGACCTGGTGAACTGGAAATTCGAGAACAAGATCATCAAGAACGGAGTGACTCATCCCGAGCTCGGCTCGTCGCGCATGATAGAGCGTCCCAAACTGATGCGCAATCCCAAGACCGGCAAGTTCGTGGTGTGGTGCCACTGGGAGGCCGGCAACTACGGCGCATCGGAGGCCGGCGTGTTCCAGAGCGACAAGGTGAACGGCGACTATGAGTTCGTATGGGGCGGCCGCCCGCTGGACACCAAGAGCCGCGACTGCAATGTGTTCGTCGACGATGACGGCACCGCGTATTTCATCTCCACCACCGACGAGAACACCAACCTGGGACTCTTCAAGCTGAGCGACGACTATCTCTCCGCCGTCGAGAAGAGTGTGCTGATGGAAGGCCAGCGCCGCGAGGCTCCGGCCATAGTGAAGCACAATAACCGCTACTACATGCTCAGCTCGGCATGCTCGGGCTGGGATCCGAATCCCTGCAAGCTGTCGTACACCGACCAGCTGACCCAGGGATGGAGTCCGCTGAAGACCATCGGAAACTCCGTTGCCTACGACACCCAGGCGGCATCCATCCTGACCATCAAGGGAAGCAAGGCCACGACCTATCTGTATGTGGGCGACCGCTGGCAGGATCCCGACCTCCCCGAGTCCAAGACAATCATATTCCCCATATCGTTCACGGATACGGACTGCGTGTTCGAGTATGTGCCCGAGTTCCAGATCAATTTCGCCACCGGCGAGTGGCGCAAGGTGGAGGATCCGCGCCAGCTGGACCGCACCGGCTGGACCGTCTGCGACTTCAGCAGCCAGGAGACCCAGGCTGAGAACGGCGCGGCGTCCAATATCCTGGACGGCGACATCAGCACGATCTGGCATACGGAGTATCAGAACCAGCACGCCGCCGCTCCGCATCATGTCACGGTGGACATGGGACAGGCCAACACCATCGACGGCTTCCTGTCCATGCCGCGCAACGACCAGTCCGGCAACGGCCTGATCCGCGCCTACAGCCTGCGCGTCAGCGAGGACGGCCAGGACTGGAAACTTGTAAAGCGAGGCTCTTGGCTTCCGTACTGGACCCGCGTGGACTTCGAGCCGGTCAAGGCCCGCTATGTCAAGCTCACCTCAACGCAGGGCGATTACGGCTCCATGTCCGAACTGTACATCTACGGCACGCCCGGAGAGTCCGGTACACCTGTTGTCTCCGTCGACACGAATTCCAGGGCGAAGGACATAACCTACGACCTGACCGGCTGCCCCGTGGAGAATCCCGTCCGCGGCATCTACATCCGCAACAACCGCAAGTTCGTGGCAAGATAGTATTTTGCAGAAATTTGTCTTATAGTAGGAACACAAGATATTTGTGTATTTTTGCTGTAGGATACTTTATTTGCGCCTTTAGAACAACATAAGTACATAAGATTTCACAAGGGGCGATATAGAGCCATCCTGGCAATCAACATAAGAACAACATGGACCGCAAGCGGTCGGCATAAGCCATCCGGACGGCCTTATGTCGAGCGTCAGCTCCATGTCACTCTTATGCCATGACTGCCGGATGGCTGGCGACTGCTCCTTATGAAATCTTATGTGCTTATGTTCTGATATGCGTAAAGCCTTAAGTCAAAAATGCATAAATATTTTGCATACGGACGTATGTTTTTTACAAATTCTTAACAGCGATGTAACAGTTATGTAACAACCTTTGGTGAACTTTGCGGTACGAAATGAGTACTAAATAATAGGAGGTCGCGTAGACCGGCCGCTTATGTAAAAATCACCGAAGTATGGACATAATCTTGATGTGCGTCGTCATATTCCTGTTCCTGCTGGCTGTTTTCGACCTGTACGTCGGAGTCAGCAACGACGCTGTAAATTTCCTTAACTCATCGCTGGGCACCAAGGCGGCTTCCTTCAAGACAGTGCTGATAGTGGCCTCGGCCGGCGTGTTCATCGGCGCGGCCATGAGCAACGGCATGATGGACATAGCCCGCCACGGAGTGTTCCATCCGGAATACTTCTCGTTCTACGACCTGATCTGCATCTTCATGGCCGTGATGGTGACCGACATCATCCTGCTGGACCTGTTCAATTCCTTAGGAATGCCCACGTCCACCACGGTCTCCATGGTGTTCGAGCTGCTTGGAGCCACGTTCGTGGTGTCGCTGATCAAGATGGCCAGCGAAAGCACCGGCCTGGGATTCGGTGACCTGATCAACACCGACAAGGCGCTGCAGGTGATCCTGGGTATATTCCTGTCGGTGGCAATAGCCTTCGTGTTCGGTACGGTGGTGCAGTTCCTGGCCCGTATGCTGTTCACCTTCAACTATAAGACCAAATTGAAGTGGAACATCGGCATCTTCGGCGGCCTCTGCACCACGGCCATAATCTACTTCCTGCTGATCAAGGGCGCCAAGGACCTGGTGTTTATGACTCCTGACGTGAAGCAATGGATAGCGGGCAACACATGGATGATAATAGGCATATGCTTCGCGGTGTCCACGCTGCTGATGCAGCTGCTCCATATCCTGGGCGTGAACGTGCTGAAGGTGATCGTGATGCTCGGCACGTTCGCGCTGGCCATGGCCTTCTCGGGAAACGACCTGGTGAACTTCATCGGCGTGCCGCTGACCGGACTGGAATCCTACAAGGATTACGCCGCCAACGGTGCCGGCGACCCGTACGGATTCCTGATGGGATCGCTTAACGGCTCGGCCAACACGCCGCTGTATTTCCTGATCGGCGCGGGCGCCATAATGGTGGTGTCGCTGGCGACGTCGAAGAAGGCGCGCAAGGTTTCGCAGACCGAGATCGGCCTGGGCAGCCAGAGCGGCGGCGACGAGATGTTCGGCTCGTCGCGCATCAGCCGCCGTCTGGTGCGCTGGACATTGTCCGTCCTGGCATGGGTGCGCCGTGTCACGCCCCCGAAAATGCGCGACTGGCTGAACCGCCGCTTCAACACCGACGAGACCATCATGGAGCAGGGCGCGGCGTTCGACCTGATCCGCGGCTCGGTCAACCTGGTGCTGGCCGGAGCGTTGATCGCGTTGGGCACGTCGATGAAACTGCCGCTGTCCACCACGTTCGTGACCTTCATGGTGGCCATGGGTACCTCGCTGGCCGACCGCGCGTGGGGACGCGAGAGCGCCGTGTTCCGCATCACGGGTGTGTTCTCCGTGATCGGAGGCTGGTTCCTGACGGCCGGCGTGGCATTCATCGGCGCGGCGCTCATAGTCCTGGTGATGCATTACGGCGGCCCGTGGGCCATGTTCGCCCTGGCCGTGGTGACCGTCATCCTGCTGATACGCAGCAACCGCCGATTCAAACTCAAGCATGCCGAGGAGTCGGGACCATCCCTGTTCAACACCATCCTTGCCACCGACGACCGCGACAAGGCATGGTCGCTGCTGCAGGACTACATAACCGAGAAGCAGATGAATTTCCTGACCGTGGCTCGCGACAGCTACACGGGTGTGACCAACGCCTTCATCAACGACAACCTGCGCCCGCTGCAGAAGATCGACAGCCTGCTGTTCCGCCAAAAGGATATCCTGAAGGGCGACCGCCGCAAGGAGACACTATGTCTGCGTCAGGTGTCGAGGGAAGTGGCGCTGGAGAAGAGCGCGTGGTTCCACCTGGCCAACAACTGCTGCATGTCGGTGCTGTACAACCTGCGCCGTATCTCGGAGATCTGCAAGGAGCATATCGAGAACAACTTCCGGCCGTTGCCCGAGAGGCAGGCGGAGGAGTTCGCTCTGATCGGCACGGAGGTGGAGATCCTGTTCAACGACATCATGGACATGATGCAGGCCGGGGCATTCGATACCGTGCCGGTGCTGCGCCACAAGTGCGAGATGATCAAGGATGACGTGTCGGACCGTTACCACCGCCTGTACGAGGAACTGCGTTCCGGCAACCGCTCGGACCTGACGGTGCTTTACGTCTACTTCAACACGCTTCAGGAGACGCGCGAGATGCTGTCGACGCTCCGCAAGTACCTGCGGGCCTACGCCAAGCTGCGCGACACGGAGTTCTCGGGCCGCGTGGAGCCGGAAACGGAACCCGGTCTCGCCTGACTGACGTGATTCTTAAGATATGGCGGTGTCTCCGGTCCGGCGGCACCGCTGTTTTTGCATATGAAGCGAAATTGTAGTAATTTTGGGGTATAATTTCAGAATAGCAGAAGATGGCGGATATAGATATGCGGGACCTTCGGCCGTTGACCGAAGGTATGGACCTGGGGCGGTCGCATCCGTTGATAATCGCCGGGCCGTGCAGTGCGGAGAGCGAGAGTCAGGTGATGGAGACTGCCTGCGGACTGTCTGCGCTGGGCATCGGGATATACCGTGCCGGTCTGTGGAAACCGCGCACCCTGCCCGGAGGATTCGAGGGCGTGGGCTCCGTAGGTCTGCCCTGGCTGCGCCATGTCAAGGCGCAGACGGGGATGCTGACTGCCACCGAGATCGCCAACCGGCATCATGCCGAGCGGGCGTTGGACGGGGGTGTCGACATCCTATGGATCGGTGCCCGCACGTCGGCCAATCCGTTCGCCATGCAGGAGATAGCCGATGTCCTTGCAGAGAAGCATTTCCAGGGTCCTGTGCTGGTTAAGAATCCGGTGAATCCCGACCTGGAACTGTGGATCGGGGCGTTGCAGCGGCTATACAACGCCGGAATACGGCGGTTAGGGGCCATTCACCGTGGCTTCACCGCCTACGGCGCGCATATGTACCGCAACGTGCCGCACTGGCACATCGCGCTGGAATTGCGCCGCCGCTATCCGCAGCTGCCTGTGATCTGCGATCCGAGCCATATCGGCGGCAAGCGCGAACTGATCGCCCCGCTGTCGCAGCAGGCGTTGGACATGGGTTTCGACGGCCTGATAATCGAGAGCCATTGCACTCCGGACGCCGCCTGGAGCGACGCCATGCAGCAGGTCACTCCCGCAGAGTTAGGACGAATCCTGGACGGCCTGGTGGTGCGTGAGCAGAACGTGTCGACGGAAAGCCTCGACATGATGCGTCGTGAGATCGACCGCATAGACAGCGAACTTCTGGAGGTGCTGAGCCGCCGTATGCAGGTGTGCCGCGAGATCGGCCGTTACAAGAAGGAGCATTCAATGCCGGTGGTACAGACCAAGCGTTACGGCGACATTATGGCCTCGCGGGTGGAGTCGGCCCGAGGGATGGGGATGGACGCCGACTTCATGCGCACCATCCTCACCGCCATCCACGAGGAATCCGTCCGCCAGCAGCTCGACGTCCTGAACGCTGACGGAACGATTCCTTTGGAATAACTGTATATCCGTATGGATGGGTCAGGCCTCGGCCAGGGCCTCGAAGTAGCAGTCGGCGATGACGGTCCACTCTTCAAGCGAACCCTGGGTGGTGTATCCCTTTTCGTCAAGCGGATCGCCAAGCGATTCTTTTGCCATGTCTTTCGTCAGGGTGACTACAGTGGGCTTCACCTCGGTGTCGTGGTTGTAGAAGCTGTCGATGGAGACGTGCGCGCGGTCTTCTTCAATGAGGTAGAGGTCGCCGTCGTAGGCGTATAGCCCCTGGATGCGGGCTACGCGCTCCTTGCCGTCCTTGGCCGAGACATGGACTATCTCGGGAATCTGATGAAATCCGGCGGTGGAGATGTCCCAGATTATCGCGCCAAGTCCGCGCGCCTGCATATCATTGAGCAGAGACTCCTTGGCTTGTGTGAACAAGGCATCTTCCGGAGTCTGGTCTTTAGTGGTTTTCATAGTTATTGTTATTTGTGTGTTTCATATTTTAATACGAATCTGCCGGGGGTATGGTTCGGTGGAAGAAACATTTTTGTGGGAAGTAAGTCGTATTTAGCCAATGTAGAATTCATGCCACGCAGACAGTAAAAAATTAGGAAGAAAATCCTATTGAATAGGATTTTCTTCCTAAATTTTTACTATTTTTGATTCGTTTTCTATCAAATCAATAATTACAAGCTGTGTTTTTGTGGGAGTGGTGGGAAATGTGGGATGGGAGTGGGAGAGATGCGAAAGACGCGAAAGGACGGGGACTGCCGAAAAATTATCGCGAAAAGTTTGTGGATTCGGAAATTAGTGTTAACTTTGCGGTGTAGTTGAATACACCACTACACCAAACAGGAGCGGAAATCTGAACAAAAACTGATTAAACTAATCAAAAACAAATGAATATGAAGATGAATCTGAAACGGAATCTATTGGTTATGGCGGCCGTAGTGCTGATGGCCATGGGTGCCAACGCACAGTTGCTGTGGAAAGTCACCTCGCCCAAGAGCGACAAGGTGTCGTACATCCTCGGGACCCACCACTTCGCCCCGGTGAATTTCCTGGACTCCATCCCCGGTTTCGCGCAGGCGCTGGACAACGCAGCCAAGGTCTACGGCGAGATCGACATGGACCTGATGATGAAGCCGGAGACTCTGATGGCCATGCAGAAGATGATGATGGCTCCCGCCGACAGCACCCTCGACAAGGTCCTGACAGCCGAGCAGATGGAGAACCTGAACCGAGTGTGGGCCAAGTACGGGCCGGAGCAGATGCCCGCGCAGATGCTTCCGATGCTTAAGCCCGCTGCCGTATCCTCGCAGCTGGCCGCAGGGATGGCCATGAAGGTGCTTCCGCCGATGGATCTGACGCAGGGTATAGACCAGACTGTGCAGGTACGCGCCAAGCAGGCCGGAAAGCCTGTGGCCGGCCTGGAGACGGTGGAGTTCCAGACCAATATGCTGATGGGCGCCCCGATCGCCGAGCAGGCCAAGGACCTGATGGAGACGGTGGATGACATCGAGGCCGAGGGCGACAAGGTGGTGAAGCTCACCAACGCCTACCTGCGGCAGGACCTGTCCGCATTGGAGGCACTTATCCTTGAGGCTCAGCAGAAGGATCCCGGGGGACAGGAGAAACTGATTACAGGACGCAACCGCACATGGGCCGGCATCCTGAAGGAAGAGATGCAGACCACGCCGCTGCTGGTAGTGGTCGGAGCCGGACACCTTCCCGCACGCGAGGGTCTGCTGCAACTGCTGCGCGACGCAGGCTACACCGTCACTCCTGTGAAGTAAAAGGCAGTTCCGTTACTGAATGGAGCGGACGGCTGCGTGATATTTGGACAAGGTCGTGGCCTTGCGTATGGCCTTGGCGGCCTTATGGCCGATGACAGGCTCCAGATAATCCCAGAAAGGCTTGATCTTCTGCAGTACCTGACCGTCGCCGCTGACAGTGGCTGTGTAATGCTCCAGCAGCAGACGATGGAACTCCATCAGTTTCTGCATCCGGAAGGACTCGGGCCAGACAGTCCCTTCGCGCCATTCCACAGCAAGGGCAGGGTCAGCCAGCAAACCACGGCCGATCATCACGCCGGCAACGGCATGGTGGTCGGCCTTGATTCTGTCTATGTCGGCCGGAGTCATCAAGTCTCCGTTGAATATGACGGGATGCGCAGACACCTTCAAAAGTTCGGCAAATTCCGCCATATACAGATCGCCGGAATACTGCTGAACGGCTATGCGCGGATGGACGGTGACATGTGTCAGCGGCATACGGTTGATCACGGGCAGAACCTTGCGCCAGTCCTCAGGATCCTTTACGCCCAATCGCATCTTGACCGAGAACCTCACGCCGACGTGCCGGTTGACCATCAGTTCCAGAATCTCCTCCAGGAATTCCGGACGCGTCAGCAATGCCGAGCCACGTCCATGATTCACCTGCGGAGGATAGGGACAACCCATGTTGAGGTCCACATGATCATATCCGGCTGCGGTCACGGCGTCAACCAGCATTACGAACTCCTCCGCGTCGCGGAAGATGATCTGAGGTATCAGATTGGTGTTGTCGTTCAGTGGCGATGCCAGCGCCTTGAGGTCGCGCTGACGCACCTGGCCGCGCTCCACACGGATGAATGGAGTGAAATATGCGTCGATGCCGCCGTACAGTTCCGCATGGAAATGTCGCCAAGGTACATCAGTGTAGCCCTGCAGCGGAGCGGCGAAGATTTTGAAACCGTTCTCGTCGACTATCGGGAGCAGTTCCTCCTTGTTGTCAGTTTTCATTAAGAAGTTGGGATAATCTTAGGATGCTTGTATTACCAGGAAAGTGATGTAAGCCACATAGCAGGCGGCCATAATCGCACCCTCCACGCGGGTGATGGTGCGGGTCTTGAAGAACCATCCGAAGATCCAGAACAGGACCGCGCTGCCGGTCATGACCAGGAGGTCCAGCGTGGAGACGCCGGCGAAGGGCAACGGGCGGATGGTGGCCGCCAGTCCCAACACCAGGAATATGTTGAAGATGTTGCTTCCGATCACGTTGCCCAGGGCGATCCCGGAGTTGCCCTTGATGGCTGCGGTGAGCGAGGTGGCAAGCTCAGGCAGCGAGGTGCCGGCGGCCACGATGGTCAGGCCGATTACGGCGTCGCTCACGCCCAACGAGGATGCTATGGCCGATGCCTTGTCCACAAACAGGTCGCCGCCGTAGACTAAAGCGGCCAGGCCTCCGACCACCATCACTATCGACAGCCACAGTTTCTTGCCTCCCCCTTTCCTGCCGGTCTCGGCCACCTCGTCCTCACCGCCACTGTCGGCAGGCTTGACCCTGGCCTTGGCGAAGAGGAAGCGCATGAATATGCACAGGAACAGCAGCAGCAGAATGCCGCCGACGCGCGAGATTGTAGCCGGGGTGCCGTCGAGCCAGGGAGACAGCCCCATGGCCAGCACGGCCGCGCTGGCCAGGATCACCATCGGGATCTCGTTGATCATTATGCCCTTCTCCACCCGGATGGGACGCGCCAGGGCCACGACGCCGATGATCAGCAGCACGTTGAAGATGTTGCTGCCCACCACGTTGCCTATGGCCATGCCTGTGTTGCCCTGGACGGCGGACATTATGCTGATGGTCAGTTCAGGCGCCGAGGTGCCCAGCGCCACGATGGTCAGTCCCACCATAAGGTCCGACAGACCGAACCTGCGGGCTATGGACGCGGCTCCGTCTGTCAGGTAATTGGCCCCGCCGAGTATCAGCACGAGCCCAACAATCAGCAACAAAACGTTCAGCATGGCGTCTTTACTTTTGCTTAGTGAAGTTAAGTCCCAGCTCAAGTCTGGTGGTCTGGTCCAGGATGGTCGGGAGGGCGTCGTACAATGCCATGATTGCCACCGCGTGAGGCGCAAGGGTGGCGTTGTGCTCCACCAGGTCCGCAACGATTCCACGCATCGCCGGATTAGCGAGCACAGGCACGATCCCATCCTTAAGCAGCGGGAGCAGCAACTCGCTGCTTAGGTACAGCGACATATTGTCTCCTTGCCGCACGCAGGCCATCGGGATTCCGTCCGCCAGCATGGGTGCCAGGCTCTTGACCAGGCCCTGCAGCAGCTGCACCAGCGTCCCGCTCTCGGCACGGCTGGGCTTGCCGAAGGGATTGTCCGGGATATTGGGGTCGCGGTTGGTGTTGTTCAGAAGCACCAATGTCAATATGTCGGCAGGATTGGCGTAGAGTTTCAGGGCGTATTCCGACAGCGGCACATACATGAACGTGCAGCGCGGAGCGTTGGCGAAGGTCGCCGCGCCGTTGGCCGTCTGCAGATATGTTACTGGTATGCACCCGTCGGCGGTCATGCCTACGCTCTTCAGGCCGTTGGCTATGACCTGCGACAGCGACATCTCGGCCGTGCCGTTGTAGACGGGAATCACCGGAGCGTTCACCACGATGCGCAGCAGGTCCTGGATGCCGTACTGGGTACCGGGCAGCTGGATGGGCGCCTTGGTCTCCCATACGATATGGAACGGCTGGCTGTCGGACAGCGGGTTCTGCGATACGGCAACGGGCTTCCATGCGCCTCCGGCGAATGTCAGGTTCTTGAGTCTGACATCCTCGAACTCACATTCCATCCGGTTGTTGTCGAAGTCTCCCTCCAGACGGTAGGTCACGAAGTCGGTCTCGCCACGGTGACTGAAGTCCCAGTCATGGCCGTCACGCGACACCGGCACGGTGACGCTGAGTCTCGGCGAGCCGGGCAGAACTCCCGGACCGTCCAGTTCGGGCAGATCCTTGAAGGCGGCGTTCAGTTCCCCCAGGTTCACCTTGGAGTAGAAGGCCAGGCTCACGTCCGAACCTGAGCCCCGGGCCACGTCGACCGACTTGCCGGCCATCTCCGTGTCGTTGTACTCCAGGTCCAGCACGTTCATGCCGGTGTAGGTCTTGTTCTGGATCTGATCCAGATCCTGATTCTTATTGTCGTCCTTGTCGCAGGCCGTAAACAAAAGGAGCCCCGTCAGGAACTCCAGAATGAAAAGTTTCTTCATAGTTGTGAAAATGACGGTGGAGCTTATTCATGTTTATCCGAGGTAGTCCACGCATGCACGGCAATCTATGCTGTCACGGATGATGTCCACGCACGCCACATGGGCTGGATGGGCACTGTAGGCGGCGATATCCTGAAGCGAGTCTGCCTCGGCTGTAAGAATAACGTCGAAAGTCTCCTTGGGGTTGACGTTCAGCCCCGTTTCCATCGATTTTAGTTCCGGAATCAATGCCGGCAGCTCCATCAAGGCGTCGGCGAACCGCCGGGCCAGTTCCTGGCGCTCCGCGGGCGTACCCTTCAGACGGAACATCACTGTGTGCTTCATATAATGTTGAATGGAGAATTTTGAATGTTGAATTCCGATCGGATGGCCATTCAAAATTCAACATTCCAAATTCAAAATTAATTATAGAGTCGTTCGCGGGTGGCCGCCACCTTCTCGTCCTCGATGTAGTCGTCGTAGTCCATCATCTTGTCGATGATGCCGTTGGGCGTCAGCTCGATCACACGGTTGCAGACCGTCTGGATGAACTCATGGTCGTGGCTGGCCATCAGGATGATTCCCTTGAAGTTCTGCAGCGTGTTGTTGAAAGCCTGTATGGACTCCAGGTCCAGATGGTTGGTGGGGGAGTCCAGGATCAGGGTGTTGGCGTCGGTCAGCATCATGCGTGCGATCATGCAGCGGATCTTCTCGCCTCCCGACAGCACGGACGCCTTCTTCAGCACCTCCTCGCCGCTGAACAGCATCTTGCCCAGGAAGCCCTTCAGGTAGATCTCGGAACTGTCCTTGCTGTACTGGCACAGCCAGTCCACCAGGTTCAGGTCCGTCTGGAAGAACGACGAGTTGTCAAGCGGCAGGTAGGCTGTGGTGATGGTCTGCCCCCACTCGTAGGTGCCGGCGTCTGCCTCGCGCTTGCCGTTGATTATCTCGAACAGCGCGGTCATGGCACGCGGGTCGCGGCTCAGGAACGCCACCTTGTCGCCCTTCTCGATCTGGAAATTCACGTCGTTGAACAGCAGCTCGCCGTCCACCGACGCCTTGAGTCCCTTCACCTCCAGGATCTTGTTGCCCACCTCGCGGTTCGGCGTGAAGATGATGCCCGGATAGCGGCGCGACGACGGCTGGATCTCCTCCACGTTCAGCTTCTCCAGCATTTTCTTGCGGCTGGTGGTCTGCTTGGACTTGGCCACGTTGGCGCTGAAACGGCGGATGAACTCCAGCAGTTCCTTGCGCTTCTCCTCGGCCTTCTTGTTGGCGGCCTGCTGCTGACGCAACGCCAGCTGCGACGACTGGTACCAGAAGTCATAGTTGCCGGCGAACAGGGAGATCTTGTTGTAGTCTATGTCGAGCGTATGAGTGCTGATGGCGTTCAGGAAGTGGCGGTCGTGACTCACCACCAGGACGGTGTTCTCGAAGTTGGCCAGCCAGTTCTCCAGCCAGGCCACGGTCTCCAGGTCCAGGTCGTTGGTAGGCTCGTCCAGCAGCAGGTTGTCGGGGTTTCCGAACAGGGCCTTTGCCAGCAGCACACGCACCTTCTCGTTGGCACTCATGTCCTTCATCAGCATGTAGTGGCGGTCCTCCTTGATGCCGAGGCCCGACAGCAGGGCGGCGGCGTCGCTCTCGGCGTTCCACCCCTCCAGCTCGGCGAACTTCTCCTCCAGTTCGGCGGCCTTGATGCCGTCCTCGTCGCTGAAGTCAGGCTTGGCGTAGAGGGCGTCCTTCTGCTGCATGATGTCGTACAGCACGGTGTGGCCGCGCATCACGGTGTCGATCACGGTGTACTCGTCGAACTCGAAGTGGTCCTGGCTCAGCACGCTGAGGCGCTCGCCCGGACCGAAGGTCACGGTGCCCATAGTGGGCTGCAGCTCACCGGACAGGATCTTCATAAGCGTGGACTTGCCCGCGCCGTTCGCTCCGATTATGCCGTAGCAGTTGCCGTGGTTGAACGTCAGGTTCACGTCCTGGAAGAGTACCCTCTTCCCGAACTGCATACATAGGTTATTGGTCTGAATCATCCTTAATCTGAATTTTTAGCGGCGTCCCATTCCACCCTGACGGGCCTTCATCTGCCTCATCATCTGGGCCGGGTTCTTCATCGTGGACGCCATGTGCATCATCTTGCGCATCTCCTCGAACTGCTTCAGCAGGCGGTTCACCTCCTGCAGGCTTGTGCCGGAGCCGTTGGCAATGCGCTGGCGGCGCGTGCCTTTGATCACCTCGGGATTCTCGCGCTCGTAGGGGGTCATGGAGCCGATGATGGCCTCGATTCCCTTGAAGGCGTCATCGTCGATGTCGATGTCCTTCAGCATCTTGCCCACGCCCGGAATCAGTCCGACCAGGTTCTTCAGGCTTCCCATCTTCTTGATCTGATGTATCTGATGCACAAAGTCGTTGAAGTCGAACTTGTTCTCACGCAGTTTCTTCTGTATCTTCTCGGCCTCTGCCTGGTCATAGACCTCCATGGCCTTGGTGGCCAGGCTCACGATGTCGCCCATACCCAGGATACGCGACGCCATACCCTCGGGATTGAACTCCTCGATGTCCTCAAGTTTCTCGCCGATACCCACGTACTTGATGGGCTTGGAGACCACGGCGCGGATGGACAGGGCCGCGCCGCCGCGTGTGTCGCCGTCGAGTTTGGTCAGCACCACGCCGTCGAAGTCGATGCGGTCGTTGAACGCCTTGGCGGTGTTCACGGCGTCCTGGCCGGTCATGGAGTCCACCACGAAGAGGGTCTCCTGCGGCTGCAGGATCTCCTTCAGGTTGGCGATCTCGTCCATCATCTCCTGGTCCACGGCCAGACGTCCGGCGGTATCGACGATCACCACGTCGTACTGGTTGCGGCGGGCCAGTTCCACGGCATTCCTGGCGATCTGCACGGGATCCTTGCTCTCCTCCTCGGTGTAGACGGGGACATCGATGGACTCGGCCAGCACTCGCAGCTGCTCGCGAGCGGCGGGACGGTACACGTCGGCGCCGACCAGCAGCGGATGCTTGCGGCGGGAGGTCTTTAGTTTCTTGGCCAGTTTGCCCGCGAAGGTGGTCTTGCCGGCGCCCTGCAGACCCGCCATCAGGATCACGGCAGGCTTACCCTCCAGGTTCAGCGGGGCCGCGTCGCCACCCATCAGCTCGACCAGCTCGTCGTGGACTATCTTGACCATCTGCTCCTTGGGCTTCAGGGAGTTGATGACGTTCTGGCCCAGGGCCTTCTTCTTGACGGTATCGGTGAAGGTCTTGGCCACCTTGAAGCTGACGTCGGCGTCGAGCAGAGCCCGGCGCACGTCTTTCATCGTCTCGGCGATGTTGATCTCCGTGATGCGGCCTTCGCCTTTAAGTATCTTGAAGGAGCGTTCCAGCCGCTCCGAAAGGGTATTGAACATATATGGAAGTAAGGAGTTATTTTAATTCGGTCAATCTTTCAGCCTGTTGGTGGCCGTGTCGGGGAATATCACGGTGGGTTTCCAGTCGCGGGCTTCCTCGGGGGTCATCTGGGCGTAAGCCATGATGATGATTACGTCGCCGGGCTGCGCGCGGCGGGCCGCGGCGCCGTTCAGGCAGATTATGCCGCTGTTCTCCTCGCCGGCGATGGTGTAGGTGTCGAAACGCTCGCCGTTATTGTTGTCGACGATGAACACCCGTTCGCCCGGCAGGATTCGGGCGGCGCGGAGCAACGCGGCGTCGACAGTGATGCTTCCGATGTAGTTCAGATTCGCCTCCGTCACGGTGACGCGGTGAATCTTCGATTTCAACATTTCTATCTGCATGGTCTGTGCATTATGCAGCCGGTCAGGCCCATTCGCCGGCTTCGTTCTTGTATGTTATGTTGTCGATCAGGCGTACGGCGCCGCAGTAAACGGTGATGCATCCCACCGTCCAGCGGGCCTCGGCCCAGTCGTCGATGGGCGCCATGGTCTCGGCGTCGATTATCTCGTAGTATTCCACGCGGAGTCCGGGGGTGGAATTGAGTCTGTTCACCACATACTCGCGGGTCTGTGTCAGTGAATGGTCCAGCGCGTAGGTCCCGGACTCCGTCAGAACCTGATGGATCTGCGGGGCGATGGCGCGCTGCTCGGGGGTGAGCAGGGCGTTGCGGCTGGACAGCGCCAGGCCGTCGTCGGCGCGCTTGATGGGACAGGCCACGATCTGCACGGGAATCTTCTCGCTGCGGACCATGTTGCGGATCACCGCGATCTGCTGGAAATCCTTCTCGCCGAAGTACGCGCGGTCGGGGCGCACCAGCAGGAACAGGCGGCTCACCACCTGGGCCACGCCCTGGAAATGTCCGGGGCGGTGCCTGCCCTCCATGACCTCGGCGGCCATCCCGAGGTCGAACTCGTGGTCGCGCTCGGTGCCGTTGGGGTAAACGGCCTCCACCGAAGGCATGAACACGGCGGCGACACCGGCCTTGGCCAGCAGACGGGCGTCGGCATCCTCGGTACGCGGATAGGTGGCCAGGTCCTGAGGATTGTTGAACTGCGTCGGATTGACGAACACGCTCACGATGGCGACGTCGTTCTCGGCGACGCATCGCTCCACCAACGAAAGGTGGCCGGCGTGCAGGGCTCCCATGGTCGGCACGAAGCCGATGGAACGTCCGTTATTCTTGGCGCGGGCAACGAATTCAGTCAGTTCCCCGGCCTCTTTTATTATCAACATAGTAACTGTATAACAGGCGACTGCCGGGGCTTCCGGACAGCCACTCAGTACATAATAGTCATGGCACAACCGCAAAGTTGCACCGATTCGGCTGCAAAATTACGAAATTATCGGCAATCTCGAAAATTTTTTGTAACTTTGCAGTCATTATTATAAGAAAGAATGGCAAAACAAAGGATAATATATGTATCCCAGGAAATAGCCCCGTACCTCAACGTCAGCGAAAACGGCAAGCTGGACCGCGAATTGCCGCAGGCTATTCAGGAACTGAACTATGAAGTGCGCACCTTTATGCCGGACTTCGGAGAGATCAACGAACGCCGCAACCAGCTGCATGAGGTGATACGCCTGAGCGGGGTGAACATCGTGATCAGCGACAATGACCATCCGCTGATAGTCAAGGTGGCGTCGATGCAGCCGTCGCGCATTCAGGTCTATTTCATCGACAGTGACGATTATTTCCAAAAGGAGGAGAGCGACACGGACGTGTTCGGCTCGAACCGCGCCGACAACGACGAGCGGATGATATTCTACGCGCACGGAACCATGACCACGGCCAAGAAACTGCAGTGGGACCCGGATGTGGTCCATGTGTCGGGATGGATGTCGTCGCTGGTGCCGCTGTACCTGAAGCGCCTCTTCTCGGACGGTCCTTCGTTCCACCGCACCAAGGTGGTGTACAGCATCCAGCCCGAGACCGAGATCGCGCCGCTGGACCCTGCGTTCTTCGAGAAACTCAAGGCCGAAGGCGTGCGCAAGGCCGACCTCAAGCAGTTCGCCGACATGCCCCTGGACCAGAAACTGCTGCACCGCATGGCCATGGCATGGTCCGACGGACTGGTGTTCCGCGGCGTAGAGCCTGACCCCGAGCTGGTACAGGCCGCAGAGACCGCCGGGATTCCATGGATCCGCATCGACTCCGACGGCCCGCACGCCGCGGAACTCGATGAATTTTACAAATCTTTAACGGCTAAGAAGAAATGAGACATATATTGCCGGTATTGGCGCTGACGTGTGCCGCCTCGATGGCCTTCACGGCATGTCAGGACGATGTGTCGACACTGGGCGACTCCCTGTCGAAGGGTGAGGTCACGATCGTGGTGGACTCCATCATGGCCGACGTTCATGGACAGGCGCACTGGGCGCAGGAGTTCGATTCCCGCACCACCACCAAACTGCTCGGCAATCTCATGGTGCCGGAGTACGGCAGCCTGCACTGCACGTTCGTGTCGCAGATGATGAGCGCCACGCAGATGAACATCCCGGACTCCATAGCCGAGGCCGACGTGGACTCCATCCGAATGATGCTGTCCATCTACCGAGGCGCCCTGACCGGCGACTCCCTGGCGCCGCAGCAGCTCAAGGTGTACCGTCTCACCAAACAGCTTCCCTCCGACATCAACTCCCGTTTCGACCCAAAGGGATACTATGACCCGAACAGCCCCTACGGCACCCGAAGCTACACGGTCTCCAACATTGCCCGCGGGGACAGCTCGAGCCGTGTCTACATACCGATCCAGCTTCCCAAGGAGTTCGCGCTCGACGTGTTCCGCAAGTACCGCGCCAAGGATCCCATGTTCCAGTGGCCCTCGGAACTCGTGAAATGGCTCCCGGGCTTCTATGTGGAGCAGAATTTCGGCAACGGCTGCGTGGCCAACATCTCCGGAATGCATGTGCTGCTGTACTGGCACCTGATGAAGGACCAGCAGGTAACCAACGACTCCAACAAGGTTGAGACCAAACGCGTGCTGGCGCGTGACTCCGTCTGCCTGTTCGCCTCGGCGCCGGAGGTGCTGTCGTCGAACAACATCAACTATACCGCCTCGACAACGCTGACCGACATGGCGGCCGCCGGCAGGGTCATCCTGACGTCGCCCGGCGGTTACTACGCCACCATCAGGATTCCCATGATGTCGCTGATCGACCGCTTCTTGAAGTCGTCGGCCGAACTGTCGGTGGTATCGGCGCTCACTATGCGCATCCCCGCCAAGGAGGTGAAGAACGATTATGGAATCACCGTGGCCCCGTCGCTGCTGCTGGTGCCCGTGGGGCAGCGTGAGTCCTTCTTCCGCGAGAACAAGATTCCGGACAATATCACGACATTCACGGCCAGTTATGATTCAGATACGCGTTCCTACCGTTTCGGCGCGTTGCGAGCGTTGTTCATGGACCAGTTGAAGAAGTATCAGGAGAATCCCGCGTCGGTGCAGGATCTGGAGTACTGTCTGGTGCCGGTGACCATCTCGACGGAGACGGTCAGCAATTACGGACAGTCCGCCACCTATGTGACGCGTGTGGCTCCATATATCTCCAGCCCCTCCATGACCGAACTGGAGACGGACAAGACCACCATAGTGTTCACATTCTCCTCGCAGGAACTGAAGTAAAGACAAGGATATGAACGGACTCGGGATATTGGCGTTCAGCCTGCTGTCGTTTCTGACAGGCGCGGACAGCGTGGGCTCGCCGCAAGGCGCGGACCTGCTTTTCGTGGGCGACGCCATGCAGCATCAGGCGCAGCTGGACCGGGCCAGGGAACTGGCCGGCGGCAACGGATACGACTATTCCGATTGCTTCACGCTTATAGCCCCGGACGTCACGGAGGCCGACTACGCCGTGTGCAATCTGGAGGTGCCGTTAGGGGGCGGCCCCACATATTCGGGGTACCCCTGCTTCTCGGCGCCTGACGTGTACGCCCGGGCCCTGAAGGACGCCGGCTTCGACATGTTCCTGACGGCCAACAACCATTGCCTGGACCGTGGCGACAAGGGCGCCCGCAACACCCTGAAGGCCCTGGACCGTCTGGGCGTGGACCATGTGGGGACATACGCCGACTCGCTGGAACGCCGCCGGCTCGTCCCGTTCATCAAGGATATAAACGGAATCAAGGTCGGATTCCTGGCATACACTTACGGCACCAACGGAATCGAGCCCAAGGACGGTATGGAGGTGTCGCTGATCGACCGCAGGCGAATGGCCGAGGAGATCGCCGCCACACGCGCCGCCGGAGCCGAGATACTGGTGGTGGCCATGCACTGGGGCGTGGAGTATGTGCTGCTCCCCGGCAAGCCCGTGCGCGACATGGCGCAGTTCCTGGTTGACCAGGGCGTCGATGTGGTGCTGGGCGGCCACCCGCACGTGATCCAGCCCATGCAGGTGGTGTACAACGACAAGGAAGACAAGGATGTCCTGGTGATCTACTCATTGGGCAACCTCATATCGAACATGAAGACGGCCGATACGCGAGGCGGCGCGCTGGTGAAGGCCCGCATCGAGCGGGGCATCGACGGCAAAGCCCGCTTCAAGAGCGCCGTCTACGATACGTTCTTCGCGCAGAAGCCCCATGGCCCGCGCGGAAACTACAGGGTGGTGCCCAGCAGGATGTCGGACCTGATTCCCGCCGGACAGCAGGAACACTGGAACATATTCAACCGCAACGCACGGCGGATATTCGACGAGCATAACGTAAAGGTACCCCCGATGTGACTGAGCAGACGATGGAAACGGTAAGGTTCTCACAGATCCCGGGCAACACGGAGGCGAAGACGGCGCTTCGGCATGCCGTCGACAGCGGACGCATTCCGCATGCGCTGATGCTGTCGGGCCCCGCTGGTATCGGCAAGATGCTGATGGCCCGCGCCTTCATGGCTTACGCCCACTGCGAGAATCCTGTGGACGGAGAGCCGTGCGGACACTGCCGCAACTGCCGCCTCCATGCCGACGCCGACCATCCCGACGTGCATTTCTCGTTCCCCATCGTACAGAACAAGTCCAGAGGCGTTTTGTGCTGCGACGACCAGAAGGAGGCCTGGCACAGGATGCTGGAGGAGGCTCCGGCCATGCCGTTCGAGTACTGGCTGGAACTGCTGGACTGCGGCAACAGCCAGCCGGGCATCCAGGTGGGGGAGGCGCAGGAGATACTGCGCAGCGCGGCATTCCCGCCGTACGCCACGCACCTGAAGTTCTATGTGGTCTGGCTGCCCGAGCGCATGAACCTGGAGGCAGCCAACAAACTGCTGAAGGTGGTGGAGGAACCGGCGCAGGGAATCTGTTTCCTGCTGGTCAGCGACAATGAGCTGGAGGTGCTTCCTACGATCTTCAGCCGCACGCAGCGCATACGCATGACGCCGGTGGACCGGCAGGACATAGAGCGTTACCTGACGCAGCGCTGGGGAATGGACGCCACGGCGGCGGCACGTCTTGCCCCGTTGGCAGCGGGAAGCCTGGCACGCGCCGACGAGTTAGGCTCCAACCAGGGTGAGACCGAGGATTTCCGCCGTATATTCCAGGCAGTGATGCGCAGCGCCTACAGCCGCAAGGTGGGGATGCTGAAGCAACTGGCCGACGAGGTGGCCGCGTTCGGCCGCGAGAAGACCATCCGTTTCCTGGGATATGTGTCGCAGATGATCCGCGAGAACTTCATCTACAACCTCCGGATGCCGCAGCTGAACCGACTGACACCCGAGGACGAGGCTTTCTCGCGCAACTTCTCGCCGTTCATCAACGCCGGCAACGTGGAGCAGATGATGGAGGAGACCGACCGCGCCCGCCGCGAGACTGCCCGCAACTGCAACGCCAGGATCGTGCTGTTCGACTATTTCCTCCTGATCACCGGCCTGATCCGGAAGAAACCGACCTCAAGTTAAGGATACAATTGCCAATACATACTGTTAGCATTAACCCAAAAACAAACCTAAAAACTTAACCTTATGAAACCTACTCTTTTCATACTCGCAGCAGGCATGGGCTCGCGTTACGGCGGCCTGAAGCAGCTGGATGGTCTCGGCCCCAACGGCGAGACGATCATGGACTACTCCGTATATGACGCACTTCGCGCCGGTTTCGGCAAAATCGTATTCGTGATCCGCAAGGACTTCGAGCAGGAGTTCCGCGACAAGGTGCTGAGCAAGTACGAGGGACATGTACCTGTGGAGGTTGTGTTCCAGTCCATCGACAAACTTCCCGAAGGCCGCAAGCCGAATCCCGAGCGCACCAAGCCCTGGGGTACCAACCACGCCGTTCTGATGGGCAAGGACGTGATCAAGGAGCCGTTCGGAGTGATCAACGCCGACGACTACTACGGAGCGGAGTCCTTCCAGGTGCTGGGCGACTTCCTGCGCAGCGTAGAGGGTAAGAAGAACGCTTACTGTATGGTGGGCTTCAACATCGAGAACACATTGAGCGAGAACGGCGGCGTGTCGCGCGGTCTGTGCGAGGTGGACGGGAACGGCTTCCTGACCGGTGTCAAGGAGTGCCACGGCATCCAGCGTGTCGACGGCGTCCTGGTGCAGGACGAGCCGGACGGCAGCAAGTCTCCCTTCCCCGAGGGCGCCAGCGTGTCGATGAACATGTGGGGCTTCACCCCTGACTACTTCGACTACAGCGAGAAGGCTTTCATCAAGTTCCTGGACGAGCACGGCGATGAACTGAAGGCCGAGTTCTACATCCCCAGCGTGGTGAACGACCTGATCAACGACGGCACGATCACGCTGAAGGTGGAGCCGACGCCCAGCAAGTGGTTCGGCGTAACGTTCGCAGCCGACCGCCCCGCGACGGTAGCCCAGTTCGCGAAACTGGTCGAGGACGGCCTCTATCCCTCACCCTTGTTCAAATAATAGATTGGAATCATGAAAGAGAAAATATTGGTAACCGGTGGCACGGGCTACATCGGCTCGCACACCACCGTGAAACTTCAGGAGGCAGGCTACGAGGTAGTCATCATCGACAACCTGTCGAACTCCAACATCGAGGTTCTGGACGGCATCGAGGCCATCACCGGCGTACGTCCCGTGTTCGTGCAGGGCGACTGCACCGACCTGGCCACATTGCGCAAGCTGTTCGCCGATAATCCCGGCATCAAGGGAATCATCAACTTCGCAGCCAGCAAGGCCGTGGGCGAATCCGTGCACAAGCCCATCCTGTACTACCGCAACAACCTGGGCACCCTGCTCAACCTGCTGGAGTGCATGCCGGAGTTCGGCGTCAAGGGAATAGTGTTCTCCTCCAGCTGCACCGTCTACGGCGAGCCGGACGTGAACCCCATCGACGAGACCGCGCCCATCAAGCCGGCCACCTCTCCTTACGGCAACACAAAGCAGATCAGCGAGGAGATCATCCGTGACGTCATCATCTCCGGCGCCCCGATCAAGTCGATTCTGCTGCGTTACTTCAATCCCATCGGCGCGCATCCCAGCGCAAAGATCGGCGAGCTCCCCGTAGGCGTTCCGCAGAACCTGGTGCCCTACATCACGCAGACCGCGGCCGGCATCCGCAAGGAACTGACCGTCTTCGGTGACGACTACAACACTCCCGACGGAAGCTGCATCCGCGACTATATCGACGTGAACGACCTGGCTGCCGCCCATGTCATCGCCATGGAGCGCATGCTGAGCCGCGAGGACACAGACCAGCTGGAGGTGTTCAACCTGGGTACCGGCAACGGCCTCTCCGTCCTGCAGCTGGTCAATGCATTCCAGGAGGCCACCGGCGTCAAGGTGCCGTACAAGATCGGCGAGCGCCGCGCGGGCGATATCGAGAAGATCTGGGCCGACCCCAAGAAGGCCAACACCGTTCTGGGATGGGTGGCCGAGACTCCCATCAACGAGACAATGGCCAACGCATGGCGCTGGCAGTGTACATTGCCTAAGTAATTTTTTCAATATATATTTTGCATTAGCGTCGAACGTCCGGACCGCGAGGCCCGGACGTTCTTTGTTGTCGCCCGGCATGGATGTCAGCGGTTGCAGATGCCGCGCATCACGCAGAAGGCGCATGTGTCGCGGTTGCCGGTGGGACTGAACGGCACATCGGGGTCGAATATCTCCTTGATCACCTCGTTGACCCTGGGTATGAATTCCGCTACCTTCGGATCGTGTTGCGAGCGGACCGGAGTCTTGTCGGATGCTGTTATATACCTTTCATCTCCGTCCTGCTGGATGTAGTTGGTGTCGAATATCGCCATGTCGATGTCGCGGCAGTCGCCTTCCTTCAGTTCCCGGGATGAGTCACCGTCGGGCCGCGCATTCCCCACGTTGCTAAGCTGGTGTTCCAGCAGATGTGCGTAGAGCAGCAGCTGGAAGATGTTCCCCGCCTTGTAGTCGGCGCCGAACACCGCGTCCAGGTCCGCCATGTCCAGGTGCACGGAACCGGTCTTGTAGTCCACGATGCGCAGCCGTCCGTCGGGATTGTAGTCCACGCGGTCGTATGTGGCCGTCATGTTTACGGTCAGGTCATCGTCCACCTTCCAACGGCAGGGGAAGCGCACCTCGACGCCCATAAGCCTCAGCGGCGCGTGCCGACGATCATGGCGCACCACGGCCTTGACCTGCTCCAGCAGACGGTCCGCCACCATCTGTATGCCATGCGTCAGTTCGGCGTCCTCCTCCTGCTGTGTCCGGGCGTGATGGAACTCGCGGTTTACATGACGGCGCATCATCATCCGCAGGTTGTCGCTGTTGGAGTCCGCCAGTATCGCGTCGAAGTCCCGGGCTGAAACCGTCTTGGGTCTCTTCAGCAGGTTGTGTGGATTGCCGGGCAGGTAGAGTTCCTCCAGCATGCCGTGGACTATCTTGCCTTGCGTTATGGGGTCGATGAACGAGGACGGTGCCGGATCGTCGTTGTAGCGCAGCACGTTGCGGTAATAGAACTGCAGGGGGCATTTCAGATAGTTCTGGAGCGCCGATGCCGACAGGTTCAGGCGGTCGTCGCCGTCGGGCTTCAGGAAGCGTCGCAACTGGTCCATCACCTCCCTCTTGTCCACGGTCTCGGCGCAGTCGGGAGTGGCGCCGAGCTTGAAACTGCAGCTGGTCTGCCGTATCCGTCCGCGGTCGTACAGTTTCTCCAGCTGCATCAGGTAGCGGGACTTTCCGCCGCTGCGCATGCCTTCGCCAACACGCGAGTCATAGACCAGGGTGACCGTGCCGGCACGCGACAGCAGCCGGTAGAACCAGTAACCGTAAAGTTTCTCGTCGTTGGTGGCCGGGGGCATTCCGAACCCCCTGCGCAGGGAGTCCGGGATGAAGCTGCGGCGGCGTGCGCGGCGAGGCATCACCTTGTCGTTCATCGACAGGATTATCACCTGGTCGAAGTCCAGCGCGCGTGTCTCCAGGAGTCCCATCACCTGGAGGCCTTCCAGCGGCTTCCCCTCGAACTCGATCTTCTCGCCCCCCACCATGCGCGCCAGCATATGGAACAGCGTGCCGGGGCGCATCTCCACCTTGTTCAGTCTTCCGGCCGTGGCGATCTGGAACAGCGCGGACAGGTAGACCTGTATCTGCATGCGTTCCACAGTGGCCTTCATTCCGGTCTCCTCGTCGTTGCTGGCGGCCAGAAGCCGGTCGGTGTCGAGCAGTATCTGCTGCAGCCAGCGGACGCTGTCCTGCAGGGGTGTCTCCCGTGGAACGGGGCGCAGCATATTGTACAGCACGGGGCTGTAGTCCTGGATCTCCCGGCAGGACAGCACACGGCGGTGCGACTTGCTCAGGTAGGTGTTTATCTCGCGGATCCTGTCTGGTCCGACTGTGAGCTGTACCACCGGCTGCGCCAGCAGCATCGACAGGTCCTGCGTCAGGTAGCCGGGCTGCCCTCCCGTGGTCAGCATCCGCTGGTGTAGCCGCTGCAGGTGGTAGATGAAGCTTGCCGTAGAGGTGTGGCGCATGCTCAGGCCCATGGTCAGGTTCACCTTGTCCAGATCGGGGGGTAATGAATAGAGCTGAGGCAGCAGCAGTGTCTCGTCGGGCAGCACTATCGCCACGCGTGCCTCTCGGATTCCCTGCAGCATCCGCGGGTCCTTCATCAGGCGGCGCACCCAGTCACCGGCGATCTTGGCCTGCATGGCGTTGCTCGGCACTCCGATTTCCGTGATCTCCGGCATGGCGTCGCGCCGGCAGGCCGCCATGTATTCCTCGGCCCATTCAGGCTGCGGGAAAGTCTTAGGCGACATCTTCTGGCGGATCATCTTGCCGGCCTCGCTGTCGGAATTGGTCAGAACGGGGCCGGTCAGGTCCCAGAAGAATTCTGCGATTCCTTGTTTCTTCAGTTCCTCGAACAGTTTGATTTCCGTCACCGTCATCCAGTCCAGCCCGACGCACACCACGCGCTTCCACGGCAATGTGCCGCCATCGCCGTCCAGCACCTTGTTCATTGCCATACGGTAGCCTGTTCCGGCCAGCGTCATCGGCAGTTCCGGCTCCAGGTTCTCCAGCCGTTCGCGGACCCTGTCGTACAGTTCCGGGAGCAGTTGCCACAGTTCCAGGAATCTTTCCTTTACATTGGTCTCGCGTCCCGGTTCATTTCCTTCATTGCCAGGGGTGCCCTCGTTCTCATCGAACGTGATCCAGAAACGGTCGGCGTCGGCCTTGGTGGGAATGTAACCGAAGAAGCGGGACACCAGTTCCTTCTGTTCCTCGGTCAGCGGATCGGTCTGGATCTTGCGGTAGTCCTCCACGTTCTTGAAGATCTTGTGGGCATCAACGTCGTACATGTCCACCTCGCTCATGTCGCTCAGCACCACCTCGCCCCAGGGGAGGAACTCGTCGAAGTCCACGGTCTCCTTCTCGTCGTCGAGGGGAGCGCGTCGTTTGCGGAGGTCGCGGTACGCCAGGTACAGCTGCATCAGCTGCGTGATGCGTGGCGCCACCTCGTAGCCCGATATCCGGCTCATGAAGTCGCCCACGGGCATGACATCGGGAGCCAGCAGGGCCTTGCCCTTGGACAGCGTCTCGCTGAGGCGGCGCAGGAAGAATGTGCCGCTGCGGCGGTTGGGGAAGATGAAGCAGAATTCCGACAGGTCGTCGTAACGTGAGGTATATGCCTTGGCCAGAGCCCCCAGGAAGGTGTTGTCGCACATGTTGGAGGATGTTTTGGGTCAGCCCTCGGGGCCCAGGAGATCGGGACGCAGACGGCGTGTACGCTCCACCGCCATGTCGTAGCGCCATTGGGCAATCTTGGCCTCGTGCCCCGACAGAAGTATCTCAGGCACTTCCCATCCGTTGTAGACCGCCGGGCGTGAGTAGACGGGGTGTGCCAGCAGGTTGTCCTGGAACGAGTCGGACAGCGCGGACTGCTCGTCGCCGATCACGCCGGGGATGACGCGCACCACGGCATCGGCGATGATGGCTGCGGGGAGTTCGCCACCGGTCAGCACATAGTCGCCCACGGAGATCTCGCGGGTCACCAGGTGCTCACGGACGCGCCAGTCCACGCCCTTGTAGTGGCCGCACAGTATGATGACGTTGTTAAGCAGCGACAGCTGGTTGGCCATCGGCTGGTTGAATGTCTCGCCGTCGGGAGTGGTGAAGATCACCTCGTCGTAGTCTCGCTCGCTCTTCAGTCTGGAGATGCAGGCGTCGATGGGCTGTATCTGCATCACCATCCCTGCCTCGCCGCCGAAGGGATAGTCGTCCACCTTGCGGTGCTTGTTGGTGGTATAGTCGCGCAGGTTGTGGATATGGATTTCCACCAGCCCCTTGTCCTGGGCCCGTTTCAGAATGGAGCAGTTCACGAACGGCTCGATCATCTCCGGAACAACTGTCAATATATCGATTCTCATATCAGCACTTTTGAAACGCAAATCTTAACTTGATGCCAGACTTGATGCCAATTCAATAAGTCAGCATCAGGTCGAATCTTAATCTACATGATAACGTATTTCTGAAAACGACTTGTGGGTTTGTCAGGGATAGTCATTCGGATGCGTGAGCCGAGCAGGGGATTCAGATAACGTTCTTTGAATTTTTTCTTGTTTTTAAAACCGCAATAAGCGGCGATTTCTAATAAAGAGCGCGGCACATTGCAGAACTTTATGATTTTCCCTTGAATAGTCTCATCATCTTGACTGGTGCCCTGACTGGCGCCCTGACTGGTGCCCTGACTGGTGCCCTGACTTGTGGGTTGACTTGTACCCTTCGACAAGTCGTACTCGTTAGTGGTGTGAACCTTGACCCTGAATGCAGTTATTGTGTTGACATCAAACTCTGCCGGTGGATTGCCGTTTCCCTTTAACATTTCCTGAACACGAGTAACGCCTCGGTTGAACTTGTTGACATACTTCATCACTCTCATGGCTTCAGCCACAAGAGGATTACGATAGTCATTGACTGAGGGGAAGTTTTCCGGACGTGCTTCTCCATATAGTCCCCCGGCATTCATTACTTCTATATAGTCATCAAACTGATACAGTCGAATGGGCATATTCGACTGGTAGTCCCTGTGCATACAGGCGTTCATCAGCAATTCCCGGACTGCACCCTCCGGATAATTCCAGACGGTACGTTCGCGGAATAGGGATTCAGGAACAGGACGTTGGGTTATGATGGCGTCCCTTACGAATGATTCCAGTGTAGGCAGCATCTTGTACAGGGGCCCGGCGAACTGACGTTCGTTAAGTATGTCACTGCTTTTGTCCTCTCCTGCAAACCGTACAAACTGTACATAGTCGCCGAGAAGAAAGTATTTGGGATTGGTGCCGAAAAGGATTATGCCAGCATAAGTCGGGCAGTCGTTATCACGGTCGTAGAGATGTATCGACGCCAACTGCTCTTTGATATTGCGCTTGTCCATTGCAAGCGTTTCTTCATCAAACACCATCGGGAGATATCTGGATTTGATGTAATCAAGATCCAAATCCTCCAGTTTAGCGTTTAGGCAAGGTGTAGCATCAAAGGTTGCCATAAATGAACAGCGACGTTCAGCAAGGATCCTCTCCTCCGTTTCTGTTGCAATATCCCTGCGAGGCCCGACACGTATAAAGACTCTGCCGCGATATCGAACAGGAGGCAAATCGGAGGGTTGGACTTCGGCAACCAACAAATCACCTTCAGGAAACGAAAACCGTTCAACCGACATTGTAGGCAACGGGAGTATATTGCCGTCAGAACGGATGCCTGCAATCTTCTTAAGCAGAGCATCGTCAACCTTCATTCCGGCCATACTGCCATCATCTTTTGCTCCGATAATCAGATAGCCGTTCTTCCGGGACCCTGGCATATCGTTGGCAAACGCACAGATGGCCTCACAGAATTTGTCCATGTTGCCGGTGCTGATGGTGCGTTCCACACGATAGGATTCTGTGGATTGCAGCAATTCCAATATTTCCTCTTTTGCTATCATGACTTATTGATTGTCTATATGCAAAATTACAAAAAATATTTCATCCCTCATCATACAACCTGCATTTTAGTCAAGTCATCTGGATTATCTCTTAGCGAAACCTTTGCGCTCATAGCGGCTTGGGGGTGTACAAAAATACAGTGCTAAGCGCGGACAAAAAGCCTTGCGGAAATATCATTTTCAGGGACTGGACGTTATAATATCATGGCGGATACGATGACACCGGAACAGAGGCACCGCTGCATGGCGGCGATCAAGGGGAAGGATACCAAGCCGGAACTGATAGTCCGGAAGTATCTTTTCTCCCGAGGTCTGCGCTTTCGCATCCAGGTCCGCAAACTGCCGGGCCGTCCGGATATAGTGTTGCCGAAGTATAGGACCGTTGTATTCGTCGACGGCTGCTTCTGGCACGGTCATGAGGGATGTAAGTATTATCGGCTGCCTAAATCCAACATCGACTTCTGGCGGGCGAAGATCGAGCGCAACACGGCTCGCGACGCCCGCAACGAGGCCGAACTGCGTTCGCAAGGCTGGCGCGTGCTCCGCGTCTGGGAATGCGACATCCGCACCGTCGCCACCCGTGACGCCTACCTCCGGCGCCTCTACGACACCATCACGACTCCGGTTCCGGACACTGTCACAGTTCCCGTTCCCGGCACCATCATCAATCCGATTCAGCCTGCTGCATACGATACCGAGCCTGATTCGCCCGCAATCTCCTTCGCAGCCGAACCGGAGACCCCATACGGTTATCGGGAATTTTGCACGGATGCAACGGAATCAGTAGAGCAGTCCGAACATCCATAATGGAATCTTGTTGCCAAATCCTATCTGAATGTCATCTGCTGCCACAAAACTGTCTGGCATGTCTCGTATTTGGTCGAATCCTTTCTTGGCACTTCCGATCTCGAACAGATACCGATTATCCACCAGCAAGTCACCCTCCTTCGGATAGGCCACTTCGTGATCTTGCGACACCATCGAGGCGAAAAACGATTCACGAACTTTCCCTTTGTCGGCATATCCCAATCCATAAAGTATTGAAGGATTGTCAAACAGTACCTTCTGAGGCTTAGACATGGAGCGCGGATTACGCTCGGCCTTATAATATAAAAGACGCAGTATGCCGGACCTTTGAAGTAACGAAAGTAATTTGACAAGTTGATTTGAGGTTATGCCAAGCATTTCGGAGGTGGCTTTGGCATTGATTGGCGATGGGGTCTGTGATGCCATTACTGTCAGCAACTGTTTGGTCTTGACCAATGTCGCGTATTCTACATTCTCCACGGCAGGAATATCATAGTCTATGACACTTGCCACCATATTGTTGACCCGTGTCAGATAATCGGATTCCGTGTCTCCGAAACAGAATGGATAGAATCCATGCCTTAAATATTCGTTGAAGAGTTTAAGTATGTCAACGTTGTTAGTCAATTCGGATGCAATCCGGTTGTGTTTGTACAGGATGTCATCCAGTGAAAGTTTAGGCATGGTTTTTTCCTGGAATTCCAGATACTCACGCAACGAAAGTCCTGGCAGCGAATACATCAGGCAACGTCTTGACAAATCTGCGATAGAATGGTCGATCTCCAGCAGCGATGAGCCGGTGAAGACTACATGTAATCCTGGATAAAAATCATAGATGTTTTTAATCTGCCTCTCCCATCCGCGCAGACGGTGAACCTCGTCAATAAACAGATGTGTTATCCCGTCCGATACCGCTTTTTCTGCCAGTTCCGGTAAGGTATGGCTTGCGAACCATATATCGTCGAGCGATACATACAGCGCCTCATCGGGATTATCAAATGCGAGTTTGATACGTTGCAGCATAAGTGTAGTCTTCCCGACACCCCTCGCACCCTTGATTCCAATCAATCTTGTTCCCCATGAGACCACATTATAGAAATCCCTGACATGTTTCGTTGAAACATGTTTCAGCAGCATTTTATATTGGCGTTTCAAAGTATCCATAATTCCTTAAGTAGCTGTTCAAATTAATTTATAAGTGTTTTTAGATGTTTGCGCGGTCTCTTTCTTGCATCTTTGAAATTTGAACCTCAGTCACATACGGAAGTATCATCCTTCATTCAAATTCCAAATCTTCTAATAAATAGCCGCCCGCAAACATCTAAATTAATTTGAGCAGCTACTTGTTTGTCTTATTCGGTTGCAAATATAACAAAAATATTATCATTATAATAATCATTCAGCAAAAATCATCATTGTAATAATCATTTTGCATAATTCAATTATTGCAATAATTATTTTGCTGAAATCATCTTTATAAAGATGATTTTGCCGAAATACGGGACCGTCATCTTCGTCGACGGCTGTTTCTGGCATGGACATGAAGGTTATTAATGTCATAGATACCGGAAAGCGGAGAAGTCTACGTTCGGATGTACTAAATCGATATACAGGTCAGGAGCCAGCTGTTCGAGATCGTATTCGTAGACGTTACCGCAGACTTTCATTCCAAGCTGTCGCCACTGGTCATTGACGCGGAGAAAACTTGCATCAAAATAATTGGCTACTTCTACAGTAAGCCCGGGATTCGAGCGGGATTTCAGAATGAAGCCGGTATAGTAGATCGTACCATCGGGTCCGTTCTTGGAGGTATGGTCAAACCGTAAATGTTTTATTTTGATATTGCCGACGGTTTTTGAATACCGATTGACGCCGGTGGGTGTTCCCGGCAGCATTGAATAGTTCAACGATTTCCAGCGGGTTGGCGCGGTGTCCTTGCGCCGCACCTTAAATACCAGATATTCGAACAGACGGTCAGAATCAGTCGGTTTAAAACCAAATGACGCCGTGGAGTCTGCAAACTTATCGGAGAAATTCACGTCACGCATAAAATAGGAGCCGTCGTATCCCAAAAGCACCGAGTGCGGACTGGATTCCGTATCGAAGCATATCAAAGCTACATAATCATACTCGGCGTTGGGGTTGGCGTTCTGTTCAAGATAGCCTGAAAGACGGCGAAACAGGCTCCCGTCGCGGCTTTGGTCTCGACGCCGCTCCACAATGTCGATATCGGTACACCAATCTGAGTTTTGTTTCAGCCAGTTGTGAAAATTCTCAATCTGAATATAGCCGCTCCATCTCCGAGCCCCGCAGTACCCGTTGATGGCTTTGGATATCTTCTGCTCATCTTCCAGTTGATTTTTCCTTATGGATTCGGCAGACAGGTAGGGGACGGGTTCAAGGGTGTTGTGGTAAGTCATATATTTTTCCATCATGGAGAATTTGTCAAACGGGGCAGGAGTATCCGCAGATGAATTTGCATACTCCAGTATAAATCCATACGATGACAGGAGGCATACACCACCTTTGTTATGATGGCGATGGTGAAAGCAATAACGGCTTCGCGGAGTAGCCGCCTGGACAGCAATCCCCGTCAGGACTGCTGCAAGAACAAGAACGTATCTGATGATTCGCTTCATACAATGAATATTTGACGATTGAGTCCTCTTTAAAAAGTTTGACAAGGGAGGTTCTATTATTTGATTTTTCAGACTGGCGCATCGAGACAGAACCTCATTA
>ERZ827108.1483-NODE-1483-length-30890-cov-5.487660_pt1 | contig 30890 bp, 28 predicted proteins | sample MGYA00519921_ERZ827108 | MGnify/ENA primary metagenome ERZ827108 (study PRJEB31778, sample SAMEA3449258) | human gut metagenome | biome: human gut; feature: human-associated habitat; material: faeces | place: United Kingdom | collected 2010/2012 ...
ATTCAGAATATTATTGCTCCGGCTATAATTGGTATGGACAGTACACAGCAGTTTGAGGTGGATCACACCATGCTGACACTGGGCGGGGAAAATGCCAAAGAGCGGCTTGGCGGTAATGCGATAGCTGCAGTGTCAGCTGCGGTGCTCAAAGCTGGTGCAGAGGCGCTGGGTATTCCACTATACCGCCATATCGGTGGGGCAACTGCGGTTACGTTGCCCTGTGCGGCCTATGGTTGTATCAGTGGTGGGATCCGATATGGTGACGGAAAGAAGTCCGGTAGTAAACCAACCTATTCCTTTATCGGGCATGGTTTTGGCACCTTTTCGGAAGCCTCCTATGCGCTCTATGAGGTATTTGTCCGGTGGGAGGAACGGATGAACCGGCTCTATGGCTTGCGTTCTCAGGAACCTTCGCCTTACTACACCTGCTGCGGTTTTTTCAGTATCCCACGTGGTGTGGTCAAGTGCGACAGAGAGCTTTGGGATGCGCTGACGGAGACCATCTGCCAGTGTGGCTATGAGGGAAGAATCGGCTTGCAGGGCGATTTTGCAGCGGACTGCTATTATGATCCACAGAAACAGGTTTATTGTGGTCTCTTTAACGAAGAACCGCGTACGCGGGAGCGGCAGATGGAAATGATGCTTTGGCTGGCCCGCGAATACCCATTTGTGATCATGGAGGATCCTTTGGCAGAGGATGACTTTGAAGGACACGCCTATTTGACGCGGGAATCAGGTATCCAGATCGTAGGTGATGACCTTTTTACCACAAATCCGGAGCGTGTACGCCGCGGAATTGAGGAGGGGGCGTGCAACACCGTTTTGCTGAAGGTCAATCAAATTGGTTCGATCAGTGAATCGCTGGAAATGATCCAGCTTGCCTATGAGAACGGCTACGGCGTGATGCCCTGTTCCAGCCGAGGCGAAGGCCTGGATATCTGTGATTACAGTGTTGGCATTAATGCAGGCAGCATTCGAGAGAGTAGCCTCGGTACGCCAGGAACGCGCTTCTTGGAGATTGAGGCTGAGCTGGGAAACCGGGCACGTTATGCGGGTGCGGCAGGACTGAAAGGGAAAAAATTCCGTGAGGGGGCGCTGAAATGAGCGGGACGAGAATCATATCGGTTACAGCCCGGGAGGTTTACTCTGATCGGATGCATGCAGCCGTTCAGGCAACGGTGTCAACAGAGAATGGCGCCGTTGGAAAAGCACTGATTGGCGATGGAATTTCAGTAGGCAGCCATGAAAGCCCGTTTCTCTATGACGGAGGAAGGCGGTTTGCAGGCAGAGGAATGACCTGCGCAGCGGAGAAGATTGTTCAGGTGATTGCGCCCATGCTGATTGGACTGGAAGCGGACAACCAGGCGATCTGCGATGCTGCGATTCTGGCCTGCGGAAAAGACAGCGTGGGGGCAAATGCAACCGCGGCAGTATCGACAGCAGTGCTTCTGGCTGGAGCAAACGCGCGGGGAATTCCGGTGTACAAGCATCTTGGCGGTATTAGGGCCATAACACTGCCCATTCCTGCGGCTCTGGCAGTCAGTGGAAGCAACCGGTACGGCAACAGTGTGAGCTGCGGCTATAAACCCACCTATTGTTTTGTCGCTTACGACTTTCCAACGTACACGGAAGCGTCGAGTGCATTGTGGGAAGTCTATATGAACTGGTCGGATTTCATGCAGGAGCGTTTGTCCATTAAGATGCAGCCGATAGCCGGAATGGCTATTCCCAAGGGAAAGCTCAGAGATGACTATATGCTTTGGGAGATGCTGGCAGATGTCATCGAGCGGTCAGGTTACAGCGGACGCATTGGCCTTCAGGTTGATATGGCAGCCAATTGTTTCTATGATGCAAAGCGCAAGATATATCGGGGGCTTTTTTCTGAGGAGGATAAGGATCGACGTGCGATGATCGAAACTGTTGTTCGGATGACGAAGGAGTATCCTTTTGTGATTATCGAGGATCCGCTCTTTGAAGATGACTTTGAGGGATTTGCAGAGATTACCCGGCGCACGGACATTCAGATCACAGGTGACGATCTGATTGCAACACAGCCGCAGCGATTGAAGAAAGCGATTTCAATGAAGGCGGGGAACGCACTGCGCGTGGTTACAAGCCAGATCGGAACGGTTTCCGAGTGTGCTGCCACAGTCCAGCTTGCACAGGAGCATCACTTCGGTGTTGTGCCGTGCGGAGAACGCGGCGAAGGATTGACTGCATGCGATTATGCAGTTGCCTACCATGCGGGGAGTGCGCACGAATACGGCATGTGTTATTCCGGAAACCGCTTACTCCAGATTGAACAGGAATTGGGACGACGCGCACGCTTCCTGGGAAAAGCAGGAATTCAGGGCAAGCGTTTTCAAATAGCATCTGCATACTGAGGAGGACGTCGAGTGAGAATTCTGAATTCCGATCGGCTTACATCCCATGGCAATCGAGAGGGCAGACGGATTGCAGCGGAAATACTGGAAGACAGCTTGCAGGCGGCTGATCCCTATGACAATACCACGCACCTGCTGCGGATTGAGGGAGATACGCTGTATGTTGGAAACGATCTGTTTGTTCCAGAGGGATCACCGCGCAAGGGAATCGACAGCTATAGATTTGGTGAAAGTATTGATCGGGTTTTTGTATTTGGAGCGGGCAAAGGGATTCAGCGCGTTGCTCAGGCATTGGAGGATGTGCTAGGAGACAGGCTGACAGGCGGCATGGTACTGATTAAGCATCAGGACATTCATCAACTCAGGCGTATTCAGGTGCGGTATACTAGTCATCCCGTTCCAGCACAGGATTGCGTTGATGCTTGCCGTGAGATGACGCAGATGATCGGTGACCTTGACCTGACAGAACGCGATCTAGTGTTCACGATTGTGGGCAATGGCGTTTCCTCCATGCTGACTTATCCGTGGGATGGAATCAAGCTTGAGGATGTGATGGAAGTAACCCGCATTCTACAAATAGAAAAGGGACTGACGACGCCGAAACTGAATATTGTCCGGAATCAACTGGATCGTCTGAAGGGAGGACGAATCACACGCCTGCTTGTGCCTGCAAAAATGGTTCATCTGATTCCCATCGACCTAAATGAACCCAACGCCTTTGGATATGGAGGATACTATGGCCATGTCCACAAGAACTTCTGGCTGCATACCTTGCCGGATATTAGTACACCGGAAATGGCCATAAAGATCCTCAAGGAAAACAACGCATGGGATCGCGTGGGAGAATCCATCCGGAGCTATCTGCAACATGTTCCGCAGGGACATGAGGTGTTGACGCCGACGGAATTTGAAAAAATGGATGCGCGTATCTTTGGATTGATGCCGGCCAGCAACAGCTTTGTCGATGCAGCTATGAATGCTGCTAGACAACGCGGATATGCACCGCACTTTCTGATGCGTAGGACTTTTGTAGAGGCATCTGCTGCTGGGACGTTGGTGAGCAGAATGGCAATCAATGTTGCAGAGGAAAACGAGCCTTTTCGGGCACCTTGCATGCTGCTGCTCACAGGTGAAATGGTGGTAGCGGTTAACAAGCATGATGGTATCGGAGGACGCAATCAGGAGTTTTCATTGAGTGCAGCGAGCGTCATTCAGGGTAACAAACGAATCGTCGCGGTTGCTGTGGATACCGACGGAACAGACGGACCAGGCGGTGCATTTCATCCGGAAGCGATTGAGCTGGGATGCGATTGTCTGGCTGGCGGCATGGTTGACGGATATACGGCAAAAGAAGCCGAACAGAAAGGAATCAACATTTGCGCAGCACTTCAGAAACACGATTCGTCTAGAACACTTTGGGAACTTGATAGCGGCGTATGGTCGATTCACAACATCAGCATACAAGATCTGGTTTTTGTGCTGATTATGGATCACGATGGATAAGAAAACAGGGGGAATTGACTGCGCAGTTTGTTTGCACAAAGCAACGGTTGATCCGGCTGGGCTGCAGAGGAAATAATCCCTAAATGGATGTAATCAAAAAAGGCTGATTTCAATCTCGCTATGCTCAAGAAACGCATTGAGGTGAATGTGCTGCTGCCAGATGGCCAACCGCGTTTCCCACTTCGCCTCTTGGATTGTCATGAGATCACCTGCCGTTTCTTCTGAAGTTATAGATCTTCGCATTATCCTCAGATGTACAGTTCGTGAAGCAAATCTTTACGTTACCGGCAGAAGCGAGACCATTGCCGCCTTGCCGAGCTTTCCACTTACCTTTGTCGACATACTTCTTGGGGGTGCCCGGAAGGCTTTGCTGCGCGCGGGTTGATCAGCCCCGCGTATACACGGCAAAAGCCGCTCCCGTTGGGGAGCGGCTCTCTTTGCGCCGAACAGGCTTATTTCCTCTTGCTTCTGGCCCACAGCATGGCCGCGCCGCCCACACACAGCAACGCCAGCACCGCCCAGAGCAGCAGGCTCGAGCGGTCGCCCGTCTGCGGGAGATTGGCCACGGCAGCCGGGGAGGGAAGGACATGGAAGATGGTGTCCACCGTGCCGCCGTTGCTGTACTGGAAGGTCAGCGTGTGCGTGCCGACAGCGAGCCGCGTGACATAGCCTGGGAGAAGCGTGACAACGGTGCTGCCGTCTTCGACGGTAGCAGTCCAAGGCAACCGACTCGCCGTCCATGAGAATGCCCGTGAACCATGCAAGCGGGCCGCTGGCGCGGAAGCTCAGCGGACCGATCGTGCCTGCCGTCACGCTCTGTCCGTCGCCGTCGAGGAGGATGTAATTGCCCAGCTTGCTCAGCAGCACGGCGAGCTTGCTTACCAGTGCATCGCTGACCAATTCCTTGTTCTTGCCCGGCAGGCTGTCGAAGATGCTCTTGGCGGAGAGGATGCTATGATCGACAGCGCTGTCGCCGGGCGTATAGGCGCTGGGATTGGGCAGCTCTGGGATGGCCTTCTCAAGCTTATCCACGTTGGCCTTGTTGTACCCGGTGATCTTCACATGGGACACTGGGTTTTCGCCGGTGATCAAGCCGATTTGGTTATCATTCGAGTCTCCAAACAAGCCGATTAGCGCCGAGCTACAATGAAGCTTGCCTGTGCTTTGCTGTTCTGTTTTCGGAAGTTCGCCGTCAGGCGTCACTTTCAGAAGGGGCTGTGAATCGCCCGCTCGTTTTATTTTGCACGTTATGCACCCGCCTTCCCTGCAAATGAACCCAATTCCCCAACTTCCGTTTTATCTTGCGCTTTGTATCAAAATAAGCGTAGGAAGCCAAAAAAGTCTGAAAACGTCAGTTTTCAGACTTTCTTTTTTAATTTTTTAATAATGTACAATTATTGAGCAAAAAGCGAATGTTGCACAAAACGCGGGCGCGCAATGCGCGCCCGTTATTGGAATTTGTGCAAAATTTCGGATTTGCTCATTTACTGTAATGTATGGGAAATTGCGTAAAATCGCCCGCGTGAGCAGGGTTTTGACGCATGGCAGACTTCGGCGGAGGCAAAGGCGGGCTCAGCTCCTTTTTTTGTAGCGATACATTCGGCGGTCCGCCTGCTCCTTGACCTTCTCCATGTTCTCTCCCGAAAGCGCAGCGGCGCCAAAGGAGACCGTGGGCAAGAAGGCGATTGTCTGCCGCCGTTCCTCCAGACACCGCAGAAATTCCCGGGCGCAGGCTGCTTCCCGCTGCGCGTCTTTTAGCAGCACGCAGAATTCGTCGCCGCCAATCCGGTAGCAGTAACCGTAGGAGGCATAGGCTTTTTTTATGCAGTCCGCAATTTCCGCAAGGCACACATCCCCCTGCAAATGACCGTAGCGGTCGTTGATGTATTTGAAATGATCCACATCGAACACAACCAGCATTCCGCCTCGCCGGGTCATTTCCGCCGTGCGGTGCAGATAGCTGCTCTGGTTCAGCAGACCGGTGAGAGCATCCAACTGATTCCACATTTCGGTGCAATAGATATAGTAGAGGACTGCCAGCAGCGTAACGCACAGCCAGGTAACGTGCAAATCCGGCAGCGCGACCTGAACGATGGTTTCCGCCGTCAGGAACACAATCAGGGGATAGATCAGGGCTCTGCTTCGGTTTTGAAACGCCCGCGCCGTCAGGATGGTGGCCAGGGACAGATAAAAAATCGCCGCAAAATACACCGCGATGTAAATGTGAAAATGCGTTCCCCGGGAATATACATTGTCCGCGCTCACGGAAAACACCGTTCCAAAGGGGATGGAGAATGCAAGAAACAACAAATAGGCAATTTCGCAGCCCACCGCAAACCGAAGATTCTGTCGGGGTGCGGATTTTCGATCCTGCACATACACCAGGCAGATGGCAACCGCAGGGGACAAGCCAAACCCCAGAAAATTGGATGCGATGTTCAGCCAACGATATTTTGCCGGCGCGCCGTCTACCGCCAGCGTTACAATTTCCATCACAGAAATACCGGCAATCAGTGCGAACGCCAGAAAAAATCCCCGCTTTTGCTTCTTATTCAGGGACTCGCTCAACCTTGTAAGGAGTCCCATAAAGCTCAAAACAAAAAGATTGATGGTGGTTAAAACCGAATAATATCCGTTCATGGCAATCTGTTTCACTCTTTTCAAATCCGAATGCTGCACGGATTTCATGGAATCCGCCGCTCAAGTTTCTGCATTATGATACTGTCATTGTATCAAATCCCTTGTTTTCCCGTCAACTCCGGGATGAGGCATTTGCTGTGCGCTTTTCAACTTTTTTGAGCCCTGCCTGCTCTAACGCCAACAGGGCTCGTTTTTTTCGGCTGAAAGAGGGGAGCGTCAGCCGTTTTTCCTTATAAATCCGCAATCTTCTTTGCGAAAAACACCCTGCCGTGGTATACTTAAACCGTTTGATTACAGCCGCGCGGTCTATAGGAAGGAAAGCGATCACGGCTGCCGTTACGAGAGATGTGCGGCTTTTAAGATGAAGGAACTGTAATCAGGGCATTCGCTGAAAACGGAAAACACGGCTGTCGGGCACGCGGGAAAAGGAGTGAGCGGCGATGAAAAATCAGGTGGGACGCGAGATCCCGGATGAGATTCTGGCGCGGATGGGGAAAACCGGATATCGGGGGCTGCATGACAGGGACAACGCTTCTTACCGGAAGGCGAGCCCCACGGTGAGGGCGCTGAATGACCCGCAGCGGGGCAAGCTGTGCGCATCCCTGCGCGAAGCGCTGGAAAAGTGCGAGCTGCATGACGGCATGTATTTCGGCTTCCACCACCATTTCCGCGATGGAGATTATGTGATCAACATGGTCATGCAGGAGGTCGCGCGGATGGGCATCCGGGATATCACCATCTGCGCCACCTCGATGGGCGCGGCGCACGACGCGCTGGAGCCGCTTATCAAGCAGGGCGTGATTGCGGGCATCCAGTCCTCCGGCGTTCGCGGCAGGATCGGCGAGGCCATCTCCAAGGGAAAATTCAAAAAGCCGGCGATCATTCGCTCGCACGGCGGTCGTGTCCGCGCGATTGAGGAGGGCGACATCCATCTGGACGTGGCGTTCATCGGCGCGCCGACGGCGGATGAATACGGAAACGCGCGGGCGGTCGGCGGCAAGAGCGATTGCGGCGTGCTGTCCTATTCGATGGCGGACGCCAAATACGCGGATCGGGTCGTGGTGATTACGGATTGCCTCGTGCCCTTCCCGAACACGCCCGCCAGCATTTCCATGACGGATGTGGATTACGTGTGCGTGGTTGACGAGATCGGCGACCCCAAAAAGATCGTCAGCAATGTCGTGCGCGTGACGAAGGACGTGCGCGAGCTGATGATGGCCGAATACTGCACCCAAATCATCGCGCAGTCGCCCTATTTTAAGGACGGCTTTTCCTTTCAGACGGGCGGCGGCGGCGCGGCGCTCGCGGTCAACGGCATGCTCAAGCCCTATATGCAGCAGAAGGGGATTCGGATGGGCTTTGCCATCGGCGGCATCATGCAGGCGATGTGCGATTTGATGGATGAGGGCTTCGTCCGCAAGATCGTTGACGCGCAGGTGTTTGACGCGGCGGCGATTGAGCACATCAAGACAAATCCCAATCACGTGGAGATTTCAACGTCGGAATACGCGAACCCGATGAACAAGGGCGCGTATGTCAACAAGCTGGATTTTGTGATTCTCGGCGCGCTCGAAGTGGACGTCGATTTTAACGTCAACGTCGTGACGGGGTCGGACGGCGTGGTTCGCGGCGCGCCCGGCGGCCATCCGGATACGGCGGCGGGGGCCAAGTGCGCCATCGTCGTCGCGCCGCTGATCCGAAGCCGAATCCCGACGATTGTGGATCGCGTGCTGACGGTCACGACCCCCGGCGAGGCAATCGACGTGGTGGTTACCGATTGCGGCATCGCCATCAACCCGAGACGGCAGGATCTGATCGCGGCCTATCAAAATTCGGGTCTGCCGATTCGCACCATCGAGGCGCTGCGCGACGAGGCCTACCGAATCGCGGGCAAGCCCGATCCCGTCGAGTTTGAGGATGAGGTGGTTGCGGTGGTGGAAAGCAGGGACGGCTCTATTTTGGACGTCATCAGAAAGATCAGGGAATAAGGGGCGCGGCGAATGACGGAAAAGGAACTGAAGGAAGTGCTTCGGGACGTGCCGGGGGCGGACGAAGCGGCGCGGGCGGCGGCACACGCACACTGGGCGCGGCTGGCAAAGCCGCTCGGCGGGCTGGGCGCGCTGGAGACGCTGGTGGAGGACGCGGCGGCGCTGACCGGGCGGGAAACGCCCGACGTGAGCCGACGCGCGGCGCTGGTGCTCTGCGCGGATAACGGCGTGGTGGCGCAGGGCGTGAGCCAGACGGATCAGAGCGTGACGCGCGCTGTGGCGGCGAACCTCGCGGCGGGCAGAACGAGCGTCTGCCGGATGGCGGCCGCCGCGCGATGCGACGTTGTGCCGGTGGATATCGGCATGGCGGGGGAGAAGGTCGAGGGCGTGCTGGACCGGCGCATCGCGGACGGCACGGCGGATTTCACGCAGGGGCCGGCCATGACGCGGGAGCAGGCGCTTTTGGCCATCGAAACCGGCATGGCGCTCGTCCGGGACGCGCGGGAAGCGGGCTTTTCGCTGCTGGCGACGGGCGAAATGGGCATCGGCAACACGACGACATCCAGCGCGGTGGCGGCGGTGCTTTTGGGCGAGCCGGTGGAACGGATGATCGGGCGCGGCGCGGGGCTTTCCGATGCGGGGCTCGGGCGCAAGCTCGACGCGATTCGGCGCGGCATTTCGCGCAACCGCCCGAATGCGGAGGACGCGCTCGATGTGCTCGGCAAGCTCGGCGGGCTGGACATCGCGGGGCTTTGCGGCGTGTTTCTGGGCGGCGCGCGCTATCGCGTGCCGATTGTGATGGATGGATTCATCAGCGGCGTAGCGGCGCTGTGCGCGGTGCGCCTCTGCCCGAGGGCGGAAGCGGCGATATTCGCCAGCCACGCGTCCTCCGAACCGGCGGCGCGGCGGGTGATGGAGGCGCTGGGCAAGCGCCCGCTGATTACGGCGGGGATGCATCTGGGCGAGGGGACGGGCGCGGTCGCGTCCATCCCGCTGTGGGATATGGCGCTGGCGGTGTATCAGGGCTGCTATTCGTTTGCGGAGGGCGGCATTGCGCCGTATACGCCGCAATGCTGACGCTGGTGATCGGCGGCTCGGCCAGCGGAAAGAGCGCGTTTGCGGAGCGTCTGGCTGTGCAGAGCAGCCTGCCGCGCTTTTATGTGGCGACCATGCGCGTCTGGGATGCGGAGAGCGAAAGGCGCGTGGCGCGCCACCGGGACATGCGCCGGGAAAAGCGATTTGACACGCTGGAATGTCCGATTGGGCTTGACCGGCTGATTCTGCCCGCGCGGGGGACGGTGCTGCTGGAAGACGTGGGCAATCTGGTCGCCAACGAGCTGTACGACGCGGACGGCGCGGGGCGGGATGCGGCAGAGGCGGCGGTGCGCGGCGTGGAGCGCATGCGTCGGCAATGCGCGCATCTGATCGTCGTATCTAACGAGGTGTTTCGAGGCGGTGCGGATTATGCGGGGGACACGGCGCGATACCTGCTGGCGCTGGCGCGGGTGAACAACGCCGTCGCGGCGCGGGCGGATCATGTCTGCCGCGTGGTCTGCGGCCTGCCCCGATGGGTCAAAGGAGGAGACGAATTTGGTCGTGCTTGAAACGATCGGTGTGGCGTTCGCGATGTTTTCCGCGCTGCCCGTGCCGCGGATCGACTGGAACGAGCGGAACATGCGCTACGCGATGGCCGCGTTTCCGCTGATCGGCGCGGTGATCGGCGCGCTTTGGTGCGTCTGCGGGGCGCTCCCGCTGCCGGATATGCTCCGGGCGGCGGGCTTTTGCCTGATTCCCGTCGCGGTGACGGGCGGGATTCATCTGGACGGCTACGCGGACACGTCGGACGCGCTTTCGAGCTACGGCGACCGCGAGAAAAAGCTCAATATCCTCAAGGACCCGCACTGCGGCGCGTTCGCGGTGATTCGCCTGTGCAGCTATTTCACGCTGTATTTTGCGCTCTGCGCGTGCGTGCGGTTTACGCCGCGCGTCGGCCTGATCTGGCTGCTGGCGCTCGTTTTGGAGCGCTGTCTGTCCGGCTATGCGGTGGCCGCGTTCCCGATGGCGAAGAACACCGGGCTGGCGCACACGTTCGCGACGGCGGCGGACAGGCGGCGCGTGAAGGCGGCGCTGCTGACGATGAGCGCCTGCGTCGGCGGGGGAATGGCGTGCATGGGCGGCGGGCTGCTCGTGCTGGCGGCGCTGGCGGCGCTGTGGCGGTATCGCGCCGTGGCGGTGAAGCAGTTCGGCGGCGTTACCGGGGATTTAGCGGGCTGGTTTTTGCAGCGGGCGGAGCTTTGGATGCTGGCGGCGCTGCTGCTTTCCGGGAGGTGGCTGGGATGATCTTCATCACGGGGCCGCTGTACAGCGGTAAGCGGACGTTCGCACGGAGGCTCGGCGGGCGGCAGATCGCCGACGCGCAGGAGCTGGCGGCGGGGGCGGAGAACCTTGAGCGGCTGGCCGACGAGCTGGCGGCGCAATACGATGTGGTGATGGCGACGGAAATCGGCGGCGGCATTGTGCCGCTCGAGGCCGAACAGCGGCGGGCGCGGGAGGCGGCCGGTCGTCTGGCCTGCCTGCTGGCCGCGCGTGCGGATACGGTGATCGAGATGTTTTGCGGCATTGCGACGGTGCTCAAGGGAGAAATGCCATGCTGATTGTGCTGCTTCGCCACGGGGAGACGGCGTATAACGCGCAGCGCCGCTATCAGGGGAAAAGCGATATCCCGCTTTCGGCGCGCGGAAAGGCGCGGCTCAGGGCGGCGGATTTTGCGCCGGACGTCGTCTTTGTGACCGCGCTCTGCCGAACGGCGCAGACGGCGGCGGCGATTTTCCCCGGCGCGCGGCAGGCGGTTGAGGACGACCTGCGGGAGATGGATTTCGGCGACTTCGAGGGGAAAACCTACGGCGAGCTGAAGGACGACCCGGCCTACCGCGCGTGGCTGGCTTCCGGCGGGGAGGCCGCCTGCCCGAACGGGGAGGGCAAAGCGGCGTTCTGCGCGCGGGTCCGCCGCGCGTTTGAGCGGCTGGTCGATGATGCGCTGGCGCGCGGGGCGGAGCGGCTGGTCATCGTCGCGCACGGCGGCACACAGATGGCCGCGCTCAGCCGCTTTGCCGAGCCGCATCGGGATTATTACGACTGGAACGCGCCGCTTGCGGGCGGCTTCGTGCTGGATGCGGCGCAGTGGCCGGAGCGGCGGGTGCTGCGCGTGGTGAAAACGGTCTGTTATATGGAGGAAAAGGCATGAACATCCTGTATGCGATGCTCGGCGGCTTCGCGCTCGATTGGATTTTTGGCGACCCGGCTTGGCTGACGCATCCTGTGGTCATCATGGGCAGGGCAATCGCCGCGCTGGAAAGCGGCCTGAGAAAGCGCCTGCCCCAAACGCCGCGCGGCGAGCGGCTGGCCGGGCTGACGATGGCGATTGTGCTGCCGGTGGGCACGCTGCTGCTGACCGGCGGCGTCTGCCGGGCGCTTGCGTCGGTTCACCCGGCGCTGGGCTTTGCCGCGGAGCTGCTGTGGTGCGCGCAGGCGCTGGCGGCGACGGGGCTGGCGCAGGAGAGCACGAACGTCTATCGCCAGCTCCAAAAGGACGACCTGCCCGCGGCGCGGCAGGCGGTCGGCCGCATCGTCGGGCGGGACACGGAGGTGCTGACGCGCGAGGGCGTGATCCGGGCGGCGGTGGAAACGGTTGCCGAAAACGCGAGCGACGGCGTGATTGCGCCGCTGTTTTACATGATGCTCGGCGGCGCGCCGCTGGCGCTGACCTACAAGGCCGTCAACACGATGGACAGCATGGTGGGCTATAAAAACGAGCGATATCTGCATTTCGGGCGCGCGGCGGCCAAGCTGGACGACGCGGCGAATTACCTGCCCAGCCGAATCGCGGCGCTCCTGTGGGTGGCCGCGGCGGCGCTGACGGGAAACGACGCGAAGGGCGCGTGGCGAATCTGGCGGCGCGACCGGCGCAACCACGCCAGCCCGAACAGCGCGCAGACGGAAAGCGCCTGCGCCGGGGCGCTGGGCGTTCAGTTGGCCGGACCGGCGACGTACTTCGGCCAATATTACGACAAGCCGACCATCGGCGACGCGGCGCGCCCGATTGAGCCGGAGGACATCCTGCGGGCGAACCGGATGATGCGCGCGGCCGGTGTGCTGGGGCTGATGGCGGCGGCGGGAATCAGATGGATTTTGAGGTGAAAAAGCGATGAAGCTGGTGCATGGCGGCGATACCGTCGGCTATCGGGAAAAATACGGGCGGGACGCGCTGGATTTTTCGGCCAACGTCAGCCCGCTGGGGACGCCGGAGGCGGTGGCGCGGGCCATCGGCGCGGCGGCATATCGGGCGGATCGCTATCCCGACCCGCTCTGCCGCGAGCTTTGCGCGGCGCTCGGCGAGGCGGAAGGCGTTCCGAAGGATTGGATTCTCTGCGGAAACGGCGCGGCGGATTTGATTTTCCGGCTCGCGCTGGCCAAACGGCCAAAGCATGCGCTGGTTCTCGCGCCGACGTTCGCGGAATACGAGGCGGCGCTGGAAACGGTCGGCTGCGACGTTCGCCGCTACACGCTGAATGAGGCGAACGATTTTGCGCTGACCGAGGATGTTTTGGGCGCGATTCAACCGCCGGTGGAGATCGTGTTCCTCTGCCAGCCGAATAACCCGACGGGGCAGGCGGCGGACAGGGCGCTGATGCGGCGGATTTTGGCGAAATGCGAGGAGGCCGGCGCGCTGCTGGCGGTGGACGAGTGCTTTCTGGATTTTCTGCCGGACGGCGAGGCGCTGACGATGAAGCCGGAGCTGGCGGCGCACGGCGGCCTGTTCATCCTCAAGGCGTTCACCAAGCTCTACGGCATGGCGGGCGTTCGGCTGGGCTACGGCCTCTGCGCGGACGCGGCGCTGCTCGAGCGGATGCGGCGCGCGGGTCAGCCGTGGGCGGTTTCCTCTCTGGCGCAGGCGGCGGGGCTGGCGGCGCTGACACAGCGGGACTACGTTCGGCAGGTGCGCGCGCTGATCGAAACGGAAAGGCCGTATCTGCTGGCGGGGCTTCGGGCGCTGGGGCTGCGCGTGATCGAGGGGCGGGCGAATTACCTGCTCTTTCGCGCGGATGAGACGCTGGGGGAGCGGCTGGAGGCGCGCGGCGCACTCATCCGGCGCTGCGGCAACTACCCGGGGCTGGACGACACATGGTATAGGACGGCGGTGCGCACGAGGCGCGAAAACGACGCGCTTTTGGCCGCGCTGCGGGAGGTGCTGGCATGAGCAGGGCAAAACGCATCATGGTGCAGGGGACGATGAGCGGCGCGGGGAAGAGCCTGCTCTGCGCGGCGCTTTGCCGTATCTTCGCGCAGGACGGCTACCGCGTCGTGCCGTTCAAAAGCCAGAACATGGCGCTCAACAGCTTCGTCACCCGCGACGGGCTGGAAATGGGGCGCGCGCAGGTGGTGCAGGCGCAGGCCGCGGGCGTTGAGCCGGACGTGCGCATGAACCCGATTCTGCTCAAGCCGAGCAGCGACACGGGCAGTCAGGTGATCGTGGGCGGCGAGGTGCGCGGGCAGATGAGCGCGGCGGCGTATTTCAAGATGAAGCGGCAGCTCATTCCCGAAATCCTCGCGGCGTTTGACAGCCTGAGCGAGGAGGTGGATATCGTCGTCATCGAGGGCGCGGGCAGTCCGGCGGAAATCAACCTCAAGGCGGACGACATCGTGAACATGGGGCTGGCCAAGCTGGTGGACGCGCCGGTGCTGCTGGCCGGGGACATCGACCGGGGCGGCGTGTTCGCCCAGCTTTACGGCACGGTTGCGCTGCTCGAGCCGGAGGAGCGCGCGCGCATCGCGGGGCTGGTAATCAACAAGTTTCGCGGCGATGTGGATATCCTGCGCCCCGGTCTGGCGATGCTGGAGGAAAGGACGGGGCTGCCGGTGCTGGGCGTTGTGCCGTATCTGCATGTGGAAATCGAGGATGAGGATTCCCTCTCCGAGCGGCTGAACGCCAGGGACGTGGTCAAGCCGCTGGATGTGGCCGTCATCCGCCTGCCGCACATCAGCAATTTCACGGATTTCATCCCGCTGGAGCAGCACGAGCTGCTGGGCGTTCGCTATGTGCAGCGCGCGCGGGAGCTGGGCGCGCCCGATCTGGTGATCCTGCCGGGCACGAAGAACACGATGGAGGATTTGCTTTGGTTGCGGCAGAGCGGTCTGGAAGCGGCGGTGCGCAAACTGGCGCAGGCGCAAACGCCGGTGCTCGGGGTCTGCGGCGGGTATCAGATGCTCGGGCAGACGCTCGACGACCCGGCGGGCACGGAGAGCGGAAAGCCCCTGTCGCTCGCGGGGCTGGGGCTTCTGCCGACGTGGACGACGTTTGACGCGCAGAAGCGGCGCACGCAGGTGCGCGCCGTCGCGCTGGGCGCGCCGTTTGCGGGCGCGCGGATGACGGGATACGAAATCCACAACGGGCGGACGACGGTGAACGGGGAGCCGTTTTGCCGTCTGGCGGACGGAACGCCGGAGGGCTGCGTCTGCAAAAATGTGTTCGGCACGTATCTGCACGGCCTGTTTGACAGCGGCGAGCTGACGCAGGCGCTGGTGAAGCTGTTGTGCGCGCGCAAGGGGATTTCGCCCAGGGAGACGCGCCCGACGTCGATGGCGGAATATCGGCAGGCGCAGTTTGACCTGCTGGCCGACGGTGTGCGCAAGGCGCTGGATATGGGCGCGGTGTATCGCGCGATGGGGATGAAAGCGCCTTAAATCTCCAGCGCATACCCCTGCCCGCGATAGGTGAGGATTTTCGCCTACGCCTCGATTTGAGCCAGATCATTTTCGGATAAGGAGGGAATTCATTATGAAGAAGCCGGTTTTCTTCCTCATGTTTGCGCTCGTGCTTTTAACCGTTTCCAGCGCATTTGCTTCTGAAACAGTACCCCTCCAGTTCAGCTATTCGCCGATTGATTTTCCCAATATTTTTCTTTTGCCCAACGGTTACTACCAAGCGGTTTATTTTACGCCGAATTCATCAGAATTCTGGTTAGAACAGGGACACACGGATGTTTCCAACTGTGTCGTTGAGGTTTTTGATGCGTTTGGGCAGAGCGTATGGAATTTTCCCGTGCTCCAAGTAGATATCCTTCAAGAGGATGCGGACGCTTTTTTCTATCAAAACGAAGTTCGTTCTGATCGGATCGTTTTTGAATACTATTGGGATCACGTTTTCGAACGGTATGTTTCTAAGAGCTGGAGTTTTGGCGGAGAGCGATGCTTCACGTCATTCGACTCAATTCTTCAGCCGGAGGAAGCCTTTCGCTATATAGACGCCCAATATCCGTACACGCTTGAAATGTGGCCTTTCGGCGAAGGCCACAATGTACCGGCCAAGCTGACCTATGTGCCGGACGGTTCCTTCATCGAGCTTCCTTTTGCGTATGGTCTTCGAGCGACATGCATAGACCTCGATGGCCGTTATTATATGATATATGAAGCGGATGATATAATCGAAGGAAAACAGGGCGCGGTGTATCTGCTGTCCTATTCGCCTGATTCGCATGAATTGGCGCAATACAAAACAGATTTATCGTCCTGTGCCGGAAACCTTGCCGTCAGCCATGGCATGCTTTTCTTTCTGCAAGAAAAAAACCAGGCAGACACGCTGAGCTATGAACTCTATACCGCTGCGCTGGGGGATGCGAAGGAAGATGAAATCAGCTTTACGGCGACAGCAGAAATCGCTCTTGCCATGGATGAGGTTGTAGAAAATGTCATCCCGTTCGGAGAACAACTCCTCTTCCTGAAAAGCAAGGCGATCAATCCGACGCATTACGACAGCGAAATCTGCATATTATCCGAAGATGAAACGCTCATTCCTGTAACGAAATGGAATGGAGAAGCACGCTTTTTGAAAAACACCACCGACCCGCTTCAATTTGCTTGCGAGGATGGAAATGGCGGCTGCCAAATCGTCAAACTGTCAGAAGAAGAGGTCTGTTATTTTTTTCAAAGGCAGAATAATTGGTTTTAAACCTCCAGCGCGTATCCCTGCCCGCGATAGGTGCGGATTTTCGCCTGCGCCTCGATTTGAGCCAGCTTTCCCCGCAGGGCGGAGATGTGCACCCAGATCAATTCGCTGCCCGCGTTTTCCTCGCCCCAGACGCGCCGGGCGATTTCCTCCGCGGTGATCCGCCGCCCCCGCCCGCGCATGAGCAGCTCGATGATCTGATATTCGCGGTTGCCCAAGTGCACGCGGCCGGCGGCTGTCTGAAGTTCAAATGCCTGCGTGTCCAGCGTCACGTCGCCCCACGTCAGCGCCTGCGTAGCGGCAGGATGAAGTCATCCGCGCCCGCGTTGAGCGCCGCGACCCCGAGCCGCCTTTCGCCGCGCGCCGCCAGCAGCAGCAGCGGCGTCGTCACGCCCGCGTCACGAAGCCCGCCGATCCATTCCGGCGGGTTTTCGCAAAACTATTCTCCCCCCGAAGGGGGGAGAATAGCCCTTTCCTCAAATGAAAGAATCGCTGAATCTCTTGATTTTGCGATTCAAGCCAAGTTTGCTTATGCCAACAAACTAAACGCTCCCCATAAAGGGGAGCGCAGACAATGGATTAAGCTTACAGGTTACGAAGCTGGGTGAGGGTCGGGCTGTAATCGCGCGCCATGTGATATTCCGTGTGCAGGTAGCTCGTCACTTCGCGAGAAGCGCGCCGACCGTCCACCAGGGAGATCGCGCCGACAGAAGCCGCAAGGAAAACAACCACAAAAAGGACAGTCAGCATAATGTTGCCTCTCTTTCAAACATTCAAAACCATGAAGGATTGTGACGGCTCGGACGGGTGCGCCAAGCCCTGAAATCGAGGATATTATAGCATGGAAAAAGCGATTTGTACACTGTTTTTTCTGAAAATATCAAGAAAAATTTGCGTATCTCCAAAAATTCACGGCGGTCAGTCGGAAAACCAAAACGACCGAAAATTTGCAGGAAATAAGAAATAAAAATGCAGGAAAAACCGGATGAAACCGCCGCGCGGGCGTTTGAGGCTGACTGAAACGAAAAAAAAAGATACGTGCGCGGCATAAATTGTGCTATAATGTGAAAAAAACGGGAGGCGCAATGAATGAAGAAAAACATCAAACATGAAAAGAAAATTCCCCCCTATCAAAATAAGACGACGCTGACGGTGTATCTCGTGCTCCGCGCGCTGGTGATTTTCGTGCTCGTCCGCGCGGCGCTGCGCCGTGATTTTGAGAGCGTGTTCATGTGCAGCCTGACGCTGGTGCTGATGATTCTGCCGAGCTTCTTTTCCCGCAAGCTGAACGTCGAATTGCCCACCACGCTGGAAGTGATTATCCTGCTGTTCATCTTCGCGGCTGAAATACTGGGCGAGTTGAACAGCTTCTATATCCGCGTGCCGCATTGGGACACGATGCTGCATACCATCAACGGCTTCCTGTGCGCGGCCATCGGCTTCGCGCTGGTCGATTTGCTCAACGAGAGCGAACATTTCTCCTTCAAGCTCTCGCCGGTCTATTTGGCGATTGTCGCGTTCTGCTTCTCGATGACGGTCGGCGTGATGTGGGAGTTTTTTGAATACACCGGCGACCGCGTGATGAAGCTGGATATGCAGAAGGACACGGTCGTCAGCAACATTTACACCGTCGAACTCGATGAGACGCGGAGCAACAAGGTTGTGGCGGTCAAGGATATCGCGGATGTGATCATCGTCCATTCCGACGGCTCGCAGGAGGCGCTGGGGCTGGGCGGCTATCTGGATATCGGTCTGATCGACACGATGAAGGATTTGATGGTGAATTTCCTTGGCGCGGTCGTGTTCTCCATCATTGGGTATTTCTACGTCAAGGAGAAGGGCAAGGGCGATTTTGCCGCGCAGTTTATCCCGCGTGTGAAGCACGGGCAGAGGGCTGAGGAATAAATGGGGCAGATCACCACAAACGCCATCGTGCTGCGGCGCGCCGATTACCGCGAAAACGACCGCATGCTCACGCTGTTTTCCCCGACGATGGGACGGATTGACGCGCTCTGCCGGGGATGCAGGCGGCAGAAAAGCCCGCTGATGGCGGCCAGCGAATTGTTTTGCTCGGGGGAGTATGTGCTCTATCAGGCGCGGGAGAGAACGACGGTGATCTCCTGCCAGATTGCGGACAGCTATTATCCCCTGCGGGCGGATTACGAGCGGCTCTCGCACGGCGTTTACGCGCTGGAGCTTTGCGGCGCGGCGGTGCAGCCCGCGCAGGAGAACGAGCGGCTGTTTCTGTTGCTGCTCCGCGCGCTGGCGTATCTCAGCTATGACACGGTTGCGCCGCGTCGGGTGACGGCGGTGTTTTTGATGGGCATGATGTCGCTGCTGGGGTTCAGGCCGCAGGTCGGGCGATGCGCGCAATGCGGCACGCCGATTACGCTGGACGGACGGGCGGACGACGATTACGCGGCGTATTTCGGCGCGCAGGCGGGCGGCGTGCTCTGTGAGCACTGCGGCGCGGGCGGCGGCGTTCGGCTGACGGCCGGCGAGGTGCGCTATTTACAGGCGATCATGCGGCGCGGGCTGGAGACGCTCTCGGAGGCGGGCGAGTGTTCGGATGCGCTCTTCGGGGCGCTGCGGCAGATGGCGCAGGAGCGGCTCGGCGTGCAGATTCGCTCGGAAAAGCTGCTGTAACGCCTTCGGCCTTTCAAGAAGACGAAGCCGTAACGGAAGGAGTTTAGCCGTATGGATGAGCAGAAGCTGGAAAAATTGCAGACATGGGTGAAGGAATCGAGCCGGATTGTGTTTTTCGGCGGCGCGGGCGTGTCCACGGAAAGCGGTATTCCGGATTTTCGAGGCGAGGACGGGCTGTATCGCCAGCGGTACGCCTATCCGCCGGAAACCATCATTTCGCACTCGTTCTACGTGCGTCACCCGGAAATCTTCTTCGATTTTTACCGAAACCGCATGCTCTATCCGAACGCAAAGCCCAACGTCGTCCATCAAAGGCTCGCTCAGTGGGAGCGGGACGGGAAACTGCTGGCCGTCGTCACCCAGAACATCGACGGGCTGCACCAGATGGCGGGAAGCCGGAACGTTTATGAGCTGCACGGCAGCGTGCACCGCAACACCTGCCAGAAGTGCGGCGCGCGGTATACGCTGGCGCAGATGCTGACGCTCGGCGACGTGCCCAAATGCCCCAAGTGCGGCGGGCGGGTGAAGCCGGACGTCGTGCTCTATGAAGAGGGGCTTGACCCGCTGACGATCAGCGGGGCGCTCGACGCGATTCGCCGCGCGGATCTGCTGATCGTCGCCGGAACGTCGCTGACGGTGTACCCCGCCGCCGCGTTCCTCGACGAATACCCCGGCAACCGGCTTGTGCTCATCAACAAGACCGCCACCCCGCGGGACGATATCGCGAATCTGGCGCTGCATGAAAAATTGGGCGAGGTTTTCGAGAGACTATAAAAAATCGGCCGTCGTGCTTAACGTGCGACGGTCGATTTTCTTTATTGGATGGCGAAGCAATCCAAATAGGGGAGGTGCAGGAACCTCAGGTTCCTGCCGGGCGTTTGAGGGTGGAACCCTCAACGTTTCCCAACCTCTCCCCTTAGTACGTGTAGTTCTCCACGTCCACCTTGTCCGGGTTCGTGTAGGGCGCGAGGGTGGAAATCATCTTCATCGGCGCGCCGGAGTTGTTGACGACATAGTGAATCTCGCCCGGCTCGATGTGGATCATCTGCCCCGGACGCAGGTGGTTGACCACGCCGTCCACGACGATATCCACCTCGCCCTCGAGAATGTAGAAATTCTCTTCCATGACGTTGTGATAGTGCGCCTTGAAATCCTGACCGGCCTGAAACTGCACGAGCGCAAAGTTCATGCGCGGGCCCTTCATCAGGTACTTGGGGCCGCTGTCGCCAAAGCGATACTCTTTATCCTCTTCGTTTACGATATACATATTGTTTTCTCCCTTTCGTGTGATTGATGATATGGGTCAGACGCCCGGCGCCGCCCACATGTAACGGGTGATGCGGTCGTCCGCGATTTGCAGCTCGCGCGCGTACATCTTCCGCCAGTCCTCGTAGAGCTTCATGTAGGTCGCGTGGTTCTCCATGTTAGGCTCGAAGCGGCGCTCGATGTGCACGAGCTTTTTCGCCGTCGCGGAAATATCTGGGAACAGGCCGACGCCGTGACCCGCCATGATGGCCGCGCCCAGCGCCGTCGCCTCCTTGACGTTCGGCACATTCACCGGAATGCCCAGCACGTCGCAGAGAATCTGGCACCAGAGCTCGCTCTTGGACGCGCCGCTGGCGAACACGACCTCCTTGGGAATGTTGCCGGTGGATTCGCGAACGAGCTGCATGTGGCCGTAGGTGACCATCGCGGTGTTTTCCATGATGGCGCGATAGAAGGTATAGCGGTTGAACTTGTCCGGGTCGAAATCGAAGTTGATGAACATCGGGCTGGCATGCCGCCAGGAGATGTAGTTCATCACATCCGAGAAGGCGCACATCATGCCGTAGCAGCCGGCGGGGATATCCTTGGCCTTTTCGTTCATCAGGTCATACGGATCGCGGCCGGTGGTCTTGGAAAGCTCCTTCTCATACTGGCAGAACGCATCGCGATACCAGCGCATGACCATGCCCGGCTTGAAAGCCAGCGCCTCATACTGCCAGATGCCGGGGACGCTGTGGCAGTTGACGCGGACGCGGCAATGCTCGTCGGTCTTGGCCTCGTCGGTGTTGTATTCATACTGCCAGAAGCTGCCGCCGAAGATGGCCGCCTGATTCGCGTCCACCACGCCGACGCCCACGCAGCCGAGCTGCGCGTCGCCGCCGCCCGCGACGACCGGCGTGCCCTCGGCGAGGCCGGTTTCCTCGGCACCCTTCGCGCCGACCTGCGCGACGACCGTACCGCACTCGGAAATCTTCGGGAAGATGCCCGTCTTGAGGCCGATGGAAGCGGCGATCTGATCGTCCCAGTCGCGCGCCTTCAGGTCAAAAATGCCGGTGGTGCAGGCATTGGAGGGCTCGGAGGAGAACACGCCCGTCATTTTGTAGATGAGCCAGTCGTTGAACATGGTGCACATCGCGGTCTTTTCATAGACCTCGGGCATCTTGTTCTTGACCCAGAAGAGGCGGGGGAGCGCGCCCAGCGCGTAGGTCTGGCCGGACTCACGGTAGATCTGCTTTTCAAGCTCCGGGTTCATGTGCACGAGCTGCGCCACTTCGTCGTCGCTGCGCGCATCGACGTTGGCGCAGGCCCAGATTTCCTGACCATCCTTGTCGTAGAGGACGATGCCCTCGCGCATGCAGGTGGTGGAGACGGCGGCGATGTCGTGCGGATCGACGCCGGTCTGCTCGATCACGCCGCGGATGCAGCCGCGGGCGAGATCCCAGTTGTGCACCCAGTCAAAATCCATGCTGCCGGGGTAGCGGGGGTCTTCGCGGTGCGTCCATTCCTGCTGGACGCAGCCGAGCTGCTCGCCCTCGAGGCTGAACAGCACGGCGCGGACGCTGCCGGTGCCCGCATCGACGGCCATAAGCGTTTTTGCCATTGAAATCATCCTTTCAAATGCGTTGGTTTGTCGTTATATCAGGGGCGGTCACTCGCCCTTGAGAAGCAGAGCTGCGGTCGGCTCATCGGTGATGAGCACGTCGAGGTAGCCGCCGCGCAGCACGGCGCGGATGGCCTCCGCCTTTTGCGCGCCCGCGGCAAGCCCGACGACGTTATCCATCGCGCGGAGCTTTTCAAGCGGCGTGGAGATCAGGCGATCCTCGATGTCGCTGGGGATCAATTCGCCGTTTTCATCGACGAAGTGGCAGAGCACGTCGCCGACCGCGCCGGACATCTTGAGCCGGAAAAGCTCGTTTTGGGTGATGATGCCGGAACGGACGATGGTTGCCGTTTCATGCATCGCGCCGATGCCCACCAGCGTGAAGGAGGAGAGCGCCGCCATGCGGATGATTTCGCTGACGGAGGCCTCCGCGCGCATCGCCGCCGCCATCTCGTGCGAGGAGGCGAGCAGCGGCGCGGGCATGAGATAGAGCCGCGCGTTGAAGATGTTGCTCCGGCCGTTGGGCAGATAATAGGAAACGCCGCCCGTCAGCGAGATGCAGGTGACGGGGGTTTGCACCATCGTCGCCAGATGGTTCAGCGTTCGGCTGAGCGTGTCGCCGTAGCCGACGTTGATGCAGGCGTTTTCGCCGAGGCGGTCGGCGACGTACATCGCGCCCGCGCGGGCGATGGATTCGTTGAGCTGCCCTTCCTGCTCGGCCTCCGGAATGATGAAGACGTCGTTCAGATGATATTTCTGCATCAGCTCGCGGCTCTGCTGCATCATCCCCACGCTGTCCGACCGGAGGCGGAACTGGATGACGCCGCTTTGCCGGGCGGTCTCCAGCAGCTTGATGACGCGCATGCGGCTGATGGAAAGCCGGTCGGCGATGGCCTGCTGGGTCATATTTTCAAAGTAATAATACCATGCGGCCTTGACCATCAGCGCATCCTCGTAATGAACGGCGTTATTCATGGCTGCTCCGTTTCCCACCGAAAAACGATGAAACAAATTTCAAAATGCAAAACAAAAGTTTACATAAAAAGTATAGCACCGAATAAAGCGGATGTCAATTCTTTTGCAAAATAAACGACGGTTTTGAAAAAGAAGCGCGCCGCTTTCAAAAACTGAGAAAAATATATTGACAAAGTGCACAGATGCGTCTACAATGGAGGCAACAAAAGATTGTGCAACGAGCAAACCTTTGTAATCGCAAAACGCAGGAGTATATGATATGGCCACAAAGAATACGACGGCCCCGCGCCTTGAGGTCAGGGGGATTCGCAAAACGTTTGGGCAGAACGCCGTGCTCAAGGGGATCAACCTGAGCGTGGATGCAGGCGAGGTTGTCGCGCTGATCGGCGGCAACGGCGCCGGTAAATCGACGCTGATGAAGATCATCATGGGCATTTACACATGCGACGAGGGCGACATCCTGATCGACGGTCAGGCGGTCAAGCTGGGTAAGCCGGCCGCTTCTCTGGCGCAAGGCATCTATCTGGTGCCGCAGGAGCCGATGCTTTTCCCGAACATGACGGTTCTGGAAAATATTCTGATGGGCTTCAGCGAGAACGAGGGCGAGCTGAAAAAGCGCCTGAACGAATGCATGAAGGAGCTCAACTTCGATTTGAACCTTCAGCGCAAGGCGAACACGCTCTCCATCGCCGAGCAGCAGCTTGTCGAGCTTCTGCGCGGCATGATGCGCAACGCGCGCATCCTGATTCTGGACGAGCCGACCAGTTCGCTGACCTTCAACGAGGTGCAATCCCTGTTCAAGACGGTGGAGGATCTCAAAAAGAAGGGCATCGCGATCATCTATATCACGCACCGCCTCACCGAGGTCTTTGAAATCGCGACCCACGTCGCCATCATGCGCGACGGCGTGATTACGCTGGAAGGCCCGGTCGGGAACTTCACCAAGGAGATGCTGATTCAGGGTCTGCTGCCCAACGACGCGCAGGGTGCTCAGCAGGCGGAAAAGGCGTATGTGCCGGTGGATTACGCGCACCTCAAGCCGGTCATGCAGGTGAAGGATTTCAGCGGCTACGGCTTCAGCAACATCACCTTCGACCTGTATCCGGGCGAAATCCTCGGCATTGCGGGCGTCGTCGGCGCGGGCCGCACGGAGCTCATCAGCACCATCTTCGGCCGCGACAAGACGCTCGGCGGCAAGGTCATTCTGGACGGCCGCGACATCACGGGGCTGCCCACCAAGAAGGTTTTGGAGGCCGGCATCAACTTCGTGCCGGAAGACCGCCACTACCACGGCATTTTCAAAATCCGCTCGATTTCTTCCAACACGACCTCCGCGCTGCTCAACGGCAAGGACGTCGGCGCGGTGAACATGGATCGCCGCCGTCAGGGAGAAATCGCGCAGAAATACGTCAAGAATTTCAGAACGAAGATCGTTTCGCTCGAGGATCAGATCGGCAGCCTCTCCGGCGGCAACCAGCAGAAGGTGGTTATCGCCCGCGCGCTGTCCACGAATCCGAAGGTCGTCATTCTCGATGAGCCGACCCGCGGCATTGACGCGGCGGCTCGCGGCGACGTTTACAACATCATTCGCCAGCTCAAGGACGCGGGCGTGGCCGTGCTGATGGTCTCCTCCGACATGGAAGAGGTCGTCGAGCTGGCCGACCGCGCGGTTACGGTGTTCCAGGGACGGATCAACGGCGAGTTCAGCCGCGAGGAAATCACGCAGGATGCTCTCACCAGCGCCTCCTTCGGCATTGCGCATGAGAGGAAGGTGTGAGGAAAATGAAGAACCTGTTCAAAGCCCGGTGGATGACCAGCCTGATCTTTTTGATCGCGCTGTTTGTCATCACCGGCATCGCGGCCCCCGGATTCCTGACCTACGACAACATCGTTACCTGCTTTAACACGGCGACGATGTACACGCTGCTGGCCGTCGGCATTGCGTTCGTCATTATGACGGGCGAGATCGACGTTTCCATCGGCGCGACCCTCGGTCTGACCGCCGGTATGACGGGTCTCATCGCCCAGCAGGACGGAAGCATCCTGAAGATGCTGCTGCTGTGTCTGGCGACGGGCGCGGCCATCGGTCTGGTCAACGGCGTCGGCGTTTCGTATTTCGGCGTGCCGTCGCTGATTTTCACCCTCGGCACAAACAGCGTGGTTCGCGGCCTGATCTACATCATGTCCGGCGGACGCACGATTGAAAACTTCGGCGGCGCGATTTCCAGCTACGGCAACAAGACCGTGTTCGCAGGCGTGACGCTCTACTATGCGATTGCGGTGGTGCTGGTTGCGATTTCGCATCTGGCGCTGACGAAGACCCGAAAGGGCAAGTATTTCATCGCGGTCGGCGATAACGCGGGCGGCGCGAACCTGGTCGGCATCTCCGTGCTGGGCACGAAGATTCTGGCGTATGTGCTCTGCGGCCTGTTCGCGGGTCTGGGCGGCTTCGTGTTCGCCTCCAAGTATGGTCAGGTGATGACCGTGGCCGGAAACGGCTACGAGATGACCGCCATCGCGGCCTGTGTGCTCGGCGGCATTTCGCTCTCCGGCGGCTTGGGCAACGTGGTCGGCGCGGCCATCGGCGCGGTCATCATGTCCTCCATCGGCCGACTGCTGGTCTTCATCGGCCTGCCGTCCACCTACAACAACACCATCACCGGCACGATGCTGATCGTCATCGTCGTCATCGACGCGCTGGCGCAGCGCCGCTCCATTGAAATGACTCGCAGAAAGCGCCTTCTGTCCAGAACGGCGGATCAAGAAGGAGGCGCGAAGGCATGAAGGACATGCTGAAAAAGGTTTTTAAGCACTGGGAAATGTTTCTGGTGATCTTCCTGATTCTGGAATTTGTGGTGTTCGGCGCGGCCAACCCGAAGTTCCTGCGTCCGCAGTCCATTATGAACAGCATCGTCAACTACATCAGCGTCTGCATCATTTCGCTGTTTGTCACGATGGTTATGATTACCGGCGGCATTGACATTCAGGCGCCCGCCATCATCGGCCTGAGCAGCATCATCATCGGCGTGCTCTGGAGCGACGCGGGACTGAACATCTGGGCGGCTGTGGCGATCGCCGTGGTGGTCGCCGCGCTGTGCGGCGCGCTCTCCGGCTTCTTCGTCGCCTACTGCGGCGTTCAGCCGATGGTCGTCACCCTGGGCGGCAGCTTCCTGTATTCCGGCATTGCGCTGATGGTCTCCGGCATGTCCGCGACCCCGGCGTATCAGGGCATCGGCGGCTTCCCGGCGAAGAACGAGGCGGGCAAATTCGTCAGCTTCCGTTTCCTCGGCAAGGGCAACATCTTCGGTATTCCGACGCAGATCGTCATTTATGTCGTGCTCATCCTGCTGTGCATGTGGATTCTCCACCGCACCAAGTACGGCGAGCGCCTGTTCCTGATCGGCGTAAACCCGCAGGCCGCGGAATACTCCGGCATCAACACCCGCGCGACCATTATGAGCACCTACGTCCTCTCGGCGGTGAGCGCCGCGATTGCGGGCACGCTGCTGACTGCGAACGTCAACTCCGCGAAATACGACCTCGGCTCCGGCTATACGCTGGCCATCATCACCGCCGTCGTGCTCGGCGGCACGCTGAACACGGGCGGCAAGGGCAGCATCATCGGCACGGTGCTCGCGTCGCTGATTATCTGCATCCTGCGCTACGGCCTGCCGCTCTGCTTCGGCGTGAGCACGCAGAACCTCGATCTGCCGATCGGCTTGATTCTGGTTGTGGTCGTTCTGGGGCGCGAAATCGCCGGTCAGCACATGCTTTCTCACCTGTTCAAAAGGAAGAAAGGCTGAATGTCACGCATTTCAGGGGGCGCCGTCGAGCACCTCTTGAGATAAATAAAACGTAGGAGGAACCTAAACATGAAAAAGATCCTGTCTATGCTTCTCGTGCTGTGCATGGCTCTGACGCTGTGCTCCGCCGCTTTTGCCGAAGGCAAGAGCCCGGTGGACGGCATGACCGTCGCCTTCATCCCGAAGGTTTCCGGCAACTCGTTCTTCGAGGCCGCGAATGACGGCGCGCAGAAGTACGCGAAAGAGTGGGGCCTGACCGTTGATTACATCGGCGCCCCGACCGCTGACGTCACCACCCAGCTGGAGCTGATCCAGCAGGCGATCGACAAGGGTGTGGACGCGATCTGCATCTCTTCCGTCGATGCGACCGGCCTTGACGAGAAGCTCCAGGAAGCTCAGGACGCGGGCATCTATGTCAGCACCTGGGACTCTGACGTCTCTCCGAACGCTCGTGCGCTGATGGTCTCTCAGGGCACCGCCGACGTCCTCGGCCCGATGCTGGTGGAAATGGCGGTTGACTCCCTGAAGGAGCGCGGCGTGGACGTGAACGGCGAAGTCAAGTACGTCTGGCACTTCTCCAACCCGTCCGTGTCTGACCAGAACTCCTGGTACGTCGCCGGCGACGCTTACATCAAGGAAAAGTATCCGACTTGGGTTGCGGTGCATGATCCGTACTACTCCAACCAGGATCCGGCTCAGTCCGTCAGCGTTGGCGAGTCCATCCTCGATGCGTATGCTGACGTCGATGTGATCATCTGCAACGACTCCACCGCTCTGCCGGGCCAGTGCAAGGCCGCGGAGAACAAGGGTCTGACCGCGAAGGACATCACCATCACCGGCTTCTGCACCCCGTCCGGCATGACATCTTACCTGGAGAACGGCATCTGCACCCGCTGGGGTCTGTGGGATTGCGGCATCCAGGGCGCGATGGGCTGCTACCTCGCCGCTTACATCTCCGCGGGCAACACCGTGAAGGTCGGCGATAAGATCGACATCCCGTCCATCGGCACCGTCGAAGTGCTGGCCAACGACGCGCTCGTCGCCGGTCAGGAGACTGCTGCGGAGAACAACGGCGTCGTGCTGCTGCCGGAGCGCGTTGTCTTCACGGCGGAGAACGTGGCGGATTACAACTTCTAATCCCAAACATGGCATCTCCAAGGAGGAACCCTTCGGGGCTCCTCCCTTTGTGGTGGAGGCCGCGGCATGACGCGGCGTTCGCCTCTGTTAGAAGCTCACAAATGGACCGTTTTCAGAAAGGAAGATTGATTCCAATGGCAGATAAGGACGGACTGAAGGTCGCAAAGGATTATCATACGGATGTTCCGTTTGGCAATCAGGGCAGCTTCCACGTGAAGGGCGCGAATAACACGGATTGGGGCATGAAGCGCCACCTTTCCAATATCTTTGACCCGGTCAGCGGCAACACCGTGATGTTCGCGTTTGACCATGGCTACTTCATGGGCTCGACCGCCGGTCTGGAGCGTCTGGATCTGGTGATCCCGAAGCTCCAGGAGCAGGTGGATGTGTTCATGGGCACCCGCGGCGCGATTCGCACCTGCGTGTCCCCGACCTTCAAGAAGGGCATTGCGCTGCGCGTGACCAGCGGCTCCTCCATGATTAACGACGACCTGAGCCACGAGTGTCTGGCCGTGGACGTGGAAGACGCGATCCGCATGAACGCGGACTGCATGGCGGTTCAGACCTTCATCGGCGCGGACGGCCAGCTCTCCTCCATCGACAATCTGAGCCGCTGCATCAACGCGGGGATGCGCTACAGCATCCCGACGCTGGGCGTTGTGGCTGTCGGCAAGGACATGGAGCGCACCGACCGCTTCTTCAAGCTCGCAACCCGCATTGTGGCCGAGATGGGCGTGCAGCTCGTCAAGACCTACTACTGCGACAACTTCGAGGAAGTCGTCGCGGCCTGCCCGGTGCCGATCGTCGTCGCCGGCGGCAAGAAGCTCCCGGAGGATGAGGCGCTGACGCTGGCGTATCGCTCCATTCAGGGCGGCGCGCGCGGTCTGGATATGGGCCGCAACATCTTCCAGAGCAATCACCCGGTCGAGATGGCGAAGGCGATCCGCATGATCGTTCACCAGAAGGCGACCGATAAGGAAGCGTTCGAGTTCTACACCGACGCGATCCACACCAAGTAATTTATACCAAGGGAGAGGCTGTCAAGCTAAGAACTGATATTTCAAGAATAAAAACTAGGCGTTTTGCCCGAAGGTTTCCAAAGAGGTTTTCGGTTGTTGCTGCCGGTGGCAGAAACAAACAATCGAAAACGGAAGCCCTTTGGTGGGGCGATGGGGCAACGCCCCATATCCAAACGATGCTTAGATATTTGTTTCTTGAAATGTTCAGTTTAAGCCTGACAGCCCCTTTTCCTTTCAGGGGGAAGGGGCGGAGCCCCAAAAAAGGAGCTGCACACATGATTACGCAAATCCTCGCCAAGGTTCTGCCCGTGCTGGTGATGATCGCGCTCGGCCGCGTCTGCGCGACAAAGGGCATTTTAAGCGACGACCAACATGCGGGACTGAAAAACATCATTGGCGATATTCTGCTGCCGGTCGTGCTGTTTCAGGCGTTTTTTACCGCCGAATACGGCAGGCGGATGCTGCTGGTGTTCGTGCTGGTGTTCGCCGGATACGGCGCGGCGCTGGCGGCGGGCTACGGCCTGCGCCGGTTCGTGAAGCCGTATGACCGCTTCATGCCGCTGCTGATGACCAGCGCGGAGGGCGGCATGCTCGGCTATGTGCTCTACGCGCTGCTCTGCGGCGCGGATCAGACCAAGACATACGCCATGGTCGATATCGGCCAGACGATGTTCGCCTACACTGTCTTTTTGACGGCGCTCAAGGCGGCGGGCGGCGAGAAAATGACGCCCCAGTTCATCGTCAAAAACATGCTGACCAACAAAGCCTGCATCGGCATGCTGCTGGGCATTGTTCTGGGCGCGCTGGGCGTGCATAAGGCCATCGACGGCACGGCGGCGGGGGAGATCGTGACCTCGCTGCTGAGCTTTATCACCGCGCCGACCTCCGCGCTGATTCTGATTGTCATGGGCTATCAGCTTCACGTCAGCCGCGCGCTTCTCCGCCCGGTGCTGACGACGATGGGGCTTCGGCTGGGCGTGCTGGCCGTCGTCTGCGCGGCGGTTTCGGGAATTCTGTTCGCCGTGATTCCGTTTGACAAGGGGCTGCTGCTGGCGCTGATGCTGCAATATACGCTGCCCGCGCCGTTCATCATCCCACTGTTCGCCGACCTTGGCGACGACGCGGAGTATGTTTCCACCACGCTGTCGCTGGGCACGGTGCTGGCCGTCGTGCTGTTCTTCTTCCTCGCGGCGTTCAGTCTGACGTAAGCTATGGCAAGGGCTTGCGAATCGTATGGCCGAGTGCCGGAAACCGAAAAGGATCAAATCAATTTGAGCATAGCGAAAAAGTCCGGACAGAAAACTGTTCGGACTTTTCGCGTTTCTCGCTTTATGGTATAATTCGGAGGTGAAGATGAACGATAAATCGGAATTTGATGAAGGAGATGGTGAATATGTTGTGGCCTATTTGCGGCGGAATCATAATTTTTGCATTAGGTATGTTTATCTTTTTGAAGCCAGACTTAGTATGGAAATTGACAGAAGAATGGAAATCTTATCGGGCAGATGAACCGTCTGAATTCTACTTAAAAGTCGCAAAAATTGGTGGTATTTCATTTGCCCTGTTTGGAATTATTATGATTACGCTCCCATTTATTTTAGAGTGATAAATTCCGGCTTATCGAACCGATCAAATTCCTTTAGAAACGAAGGAACGCATTTCCAAGTGCCGAGCGGGGACGACATGCACCCTGCGGCGTTTTGCGCTCTGTCGGTAGAAGAAGGTTCGGGTTTTTCGCGTTTCTCGCTTTATGGTATAATTCGGAGGTGAAGATGAACGATAAATCGGGATATGAAGGTGTGATTAATGAAAATTGTTGAAGTTAAAGAGAATAAAAGACAATATCTGGATTTGCTCCTATTAGCAGATGAACAGGAAGATATGGTTGACCGTTATCTTGATAAAGGCAAGATGTATGTACTTGATG
>ERZ827108.1491-NODE-1491-length-30774-cov-4.010743_pt1 | contig 30774 bp, 25 predicted proteins | sample MGYA00519921_ERZ827108 | MGnify/ENA primary metagenome ERZ827108 (study PRJEB31778, sample SAMEA3449258) | human gut metagenome | biome: human gut; feature: human-associated habitat; material: faeces | place: United Kingdom | collected 2010/2012 ...
GGGAGCGTTATCACAAATAATGTCCTAATTTCAACGCTTGCGAACCCCTGCCGGGAATGTTATAATGAAACGGACATCGGTTTCCAAGTCCAGTCGCAAGGAGGCCCCTTTTCGTGACCCTGAAAGAGATACTGAAAAAAAATCTGAATGTTCCCAATGTTTTATCCCTGATCCGGCTTCTGCTGGTGCCGGTTTATCTGATTTTGTTCGTTCGCGGACAAAAGACGGCTGCGCTGGTCGTTTTTGCCGCCGCCTGTTTTACTGACCTTCTGGACGGCCGCATTGCCCGCAAGTATAACCTGATTACCGATCTGGGTAAGCTGTTGGATCCCGTGGCGGACAAAGTGATGATCCTGACTGCCATGTTTTCCATGACCATCGGCAACGACGCCATTCCCGCCGTGATCCCGTGGGCGGCGGTGTGGGTGGTGCTGGCCAAGGAGCTGATGATGATTGCCGGGGGCGCGCTGCTGCTCAAGCACGGCATCGTGGTCTATTCCAGCATGGTGGGCAAGGTGGCTCACTGCCTGTTCATCGCCGGTCTTCTGCTGAGCTATTTCCACGAGGATTTTGTTCGTCTCTGTCCGGGCTGGTTCATGACCCCCGACCTGATCGTGATCTGGCTGGCAGTGGTCTGCACCCTGTGCGCCCTGTGCTTCTACGTCTGGAAGAACGTCCGTCAGGCCAAGGAGCTGGGCGTGATCGGCCAAAAGAAAAAGTAAAACGATTTTTCAGCGATCAAAACGCCGCCGGGTCTTTCCCCCGAAAGGAAAGCGCCCGGCGGCGTTTTTGGTTTAAGGGAATCGGCTAACGCTCCTTATTTGGCGCGGTAGCTGCCGCATTCGCTCTCGTCGCACTTGCCGGAGTGGCAGTCGCAGCGGGGCTTGACGTTGATGGCGTCCAGCTGGCACAGGTCGCCCGCGTCATGATGCTGGCAGCTGGTCACCTCGCAGTGGATGCACTGATGCTTGTCGGAAAAGGCCATGTTCCTTCACCTCCCCATGACTTGATAAGGGCAGTTTGCCCCCGCCATGCCAGCTTCATTCATCCATCTGTTTCCCAAAAATACGCGAAAATGTAAAAATGCCCTCCGCCCTCGACCGCCTTCCAAAACTATGCTATACTGTAAAGGAGTGTGTCCGCAGGGCTTTTTTTGACGCTGGCGGAACCTTAATGTTTTCTTTTTGGGAGGCTATTCCAATGAAAAAAATGAACCGTTCCGTCCGTTCCCTCTGTCTGGCCGCCATGATCGCCGCGCTGTATCTGGCGCTGACGCTTCTGTTCCAGCCCATCAGCTTCGGCGCCGTTCAGTTTCGGATCTCCGAGGCCATGACCCTGCTGCCCGCCATTTTCCCGGAGGCCACCATCGGCCTGACGCTGGGCTGTTTCCTGAGCAATTTTCTGGCAGGCGCGAACGTCTACGACGTAGTCTTCGGCACGCTGGCGACCCTGCTGGCCGCTCTGATCTCCTGGCGGGTAGGCAGGAAAAAGCTCTGGTACGCCGCCATTCCCCCGGTGGTCTGCAACGGCGTTATCGTAGGTCTGGTGCTGACCTATGCCTATCAGATCCCCGCCCTGTGGATGAACATGCTCACCGTGGCCGCCGGCGAAGCGGTGGTCTGCTTTGCGCTGGGCGTTCCGCTGGTCCGGTTCCTGAACAAGCACAAGGATAAGCTGCTCTGATTTTTCAACCGGCATTTTCTTTGTCAAACGGATTTCAAAGGGGGCGTTGCAACCATGAAGAAACGCATTTGGGGTTCCCTGCTGCTGGCTGGACTGGTGCTGCTGAGCAGCCGGTCTGCCGTTGCGGAAACCACCCGTCAGGAAAGCATTCGCATTCTTTTCGAAGCGCTGGCCGAGCAGGAAAAAAGCGGCGCTTCTCTGTCCGCGGAAGAAGCGGCGGCCCGGAGCCAGTGCACGGATCCGGCCTGCGCCCATGTTTCCGTGGATGAAGAGGGCAACGTGACCGCCCTGTGCCCTTACGGCCAATACCTGCTGACCGCCGCTCCCTTTATGCTGTTCAGCGCCAACCCCGTGACCGAGCTGGAGCTGCAGCCCGGTACGAACACACTCTACCGCAGCGGCACTTATCACGTCACCGGCGGCGACGGCTTCGACTCCCTGATCGTGACCAAGGGACGGGCCGTATCACTGCTGCTGGACGGCGCTCTTTTGGCACGCCTGCAGCTTTCCGACGGTTCCGCCGCCTCGCTGCAGCAATTAAACGGCGCGTCTCTGAGTGAGATTGTGCCCGTCAACGCGACGCTGGACGTGTCCGGTGCGGTATCAGTGCAGAAGCTTTCCGCCGGTTCGCTGACGCTGACCGGTTCCGGGCGACTGACCGTTGGCGATCTGAACGCCACGATCTCCGGCAATTCCACCGGCAGTGTGCGGGTGGTGTACCAAAGCTGCGGCGCGGAGGCCCTCCGTCAGCTGCAAAAGCTCACCCTTTCCGGGGGAGAACGGTTTTCCGCCGATCTGCCCGCCGTCTTCCGGGGCACGGAAGTACCGCTGGTTCTGAGTTCTGACCCCGATAAAAACGACACGGTCTATGCCGCCCTGCCCGCTCCCGAAGACGGCAAGACCTACAAAGCCCGCGTCAACGGCCAGCAGATTCTGATTTATCTTTCCGATGAACCGCAGGAATATGTGCTTTCGCAAAGCGCCGCGTCGGTGCTGAACGTGGAGGGTTCCTCCGCCGTTCTGACCAGCGAAGAAAACGCGACCCAAAGTGCGCAGGTCAGCGCTGCGAACCTGACGCTGCAATCGGCCCGCACCAGCGGCAGTCTGTCTTTGAGCGGAATGTCCGCCTTCCGTGCGGAAGGAAGCAGCGCTTTCAGCCAAATGATCCTCGACGCGTCCGCCGGTCTGTCCCTGCGGCTGGGCGGACGGCTCTCGCTGCACGGGTTGGTCAATAACGGCAGCCTGTCCGTGCAGGGCTCCGGCGTACTGGAAGTCGGCGAACTGAGCGGCAGCGGTTCTTACACGATTGACCCTCAGTGCAATTTCAGCGTGGAGCCTTTGCCGGACGCGATCGGCGGTCTGGTTCCCACACAGATTCAGATTTTGGGCGAAGAAAACCATCCCATCGTCTCGACCCGTGTCCAGCTGAAGCTGGGCAGCGGCGAGAGCTTCCTGACCACCACGGACAGCCGGGGCCGCATTACGCTCTGGCGCGCGGAAAAGCTTGATCAGGTGGACGCGGTGGCGCTGTCCGGCGGCGAGACCTATTCCGCCGTGATTCTGAACGGGCAGGCCGAGATCGACGAAGCGCCCGAAATCACCGCCGCGTCCCTGACCAATCGGGGCGTGGTGTCCGTCACGCTGAAAAACGCGGGCGTTTGGGGCGTACAGTATGTGGTAGGCGACGCGCCCGTTTCCCTGACGGATTCGTGGAACGCCTCCGCACAGACCCTGTATGCCGCCGACGGCGAAACCACGCTGTACCTGCCCGGGCTGGAGCTGGGCGACGTGGTCAGTCTGCGGGTCTTTGCCGCCCGGGAAAAGGACGCGCGGCTCAGCGCCGCCACGGCGGACGCTTTCACCTTCTACAAAAACCAGTCCATCACCATCGAGTCCCGGGCGGCTTACGAACCGGCCGGGCAGAGCAAGACCTACAACGGTCAGCCCTTCCAGATCTCCCGGCTGCCCCGGAAATGCAAAGTGGCTTACTTCCTGGAGGACGGCACGCCTTTGCAGACCCCGCCCACCAAGGAGGGCAGCTATTACGCCGAGATTACCGTTCTGGAAGACGATCCAGAATATTTGCCCGGAAAAGCCGTCATGCCGCTGGAGATCAAACGCCGCCTGATCTACGTCTACGCGCTGGACGCGACCAAGCAGAAGGGCGAGGACGACCCGGAATTTGAATTTGACACCGATGAACTCTGCGGCCGGGACCGGCTGCGGGGCCGGCTGACCCGCGCCAAGGGCGAAGGGTACGGCAACTATGCCTATTCCACCGACAAACTGTCCGCCGTGGATGAAAACGGCCAGACGGTCAATCATTACCGTTTCGTGCTGTCCCCGGACAGCGGCCATTTCTTCATCGACTGGAACTATCACCACTACCTGCCCTTCGATCCGTTGAGCGTGATCGACCCGGTCTACGAAGAAATCCACTTCAGCGACGGCACGTCCCTCAAGGTACAGTACCGGCTTGCCGATATGCTGAATCTGGATAAAACTTACTTCGGTTCCATTATCCGGGACACCGAAAGCGGCGAGGAGCGGCCCTTTACGCCGTCCCTGCGGCTGCGTCACGGGCGGGATGAAGCGCTGCTGATCCTGACCCCCACTGCCGAGCTGAGCAAAGACGGCGGCTATCAAACCGATGGGAACGGCACGCCCCTCTGGCAGGGCCGCACCCTGCGGCTGGGCTACTGGCACGTTCAGCAGCTGCTGAACAAGCACGTGGAACACGTGGCCTTCTCCTTAAACGGCGTTACGCTGACCTTCTCCCTGCGGGATCTGGTGAGCGACGGCGTGGATCAGTACCGCAGACAAAGCGGATTGCCCAAGGGCAACACCGTTTTCCGTTTTGACCTGATTCCCGTGTTCTCCAACAGCGAGCTTTCCGCACAGGAACAGGCCGCTTATACCCTGCAGGGCGACGGCGCGCCCCTGATGCGTGTTCAGACGTGGCTGGAAAACGGCAGTGAACTGATCGATTTGTCCCCCGCTCTGTCCGGCGCACAGATCGCCTTTGACGTCAGCGCACTGGCCAATCAGCAGGAAAGCGGTGCTTCTTCCGATAGCGAAACAGAGACCGTCAACGGTCAACCCGTGAAGCAGACCTCGCAGGAGTCCGTTGCTTCCCTGCTGCAGACTGCCTACGCCGCCACCCAGCGGGAGGACGCGACCCAGCAGGAGCTGGACGAAGCCCTGCGCGTCTGGCGGGAGGCTGTCCAACAGACCGGCTGCGGCCTGCATCTGTTCCAAAAGGAAAAAGACGAGGCGCTTTCCAGCCGTCTGATCGTCCCCTATACTTTGTCCGAGCAGGGCTCTGCCCTGTACGCCGCGCTGATGCGCACCAAGCCCTACCTGACCGCCGCTTTCCAACAAAGCGGTCTGTACGGCTGCAACCTGCACTGAAAGAGGTTTTTTCAATATGCCCACCTTCCAATGCGATACCTCCGCCCTGCTCTGGGACGCTACGGCGGTCTCCAACGCCTTTTTGTGCGAATTTATGCCCACCGCCCCGGACGGCTATGTGAAGGTCTATCTGTATGGCCTGATGTATGCTCACGGCGGTATGCTGGAGGAAGAGGGCGTGCTGGACGATCTGGCCAAGGCGCTGGAAATGCATCGGGCCGACGTGGAACAGGCGCTCCGATACTGGGAGCGTTGCCGTCTGGTCAGCCGGGTGCAGGATCAGCCGCCGGTGTATCGGTTCGCCAGTGTCCAGCAGGCGTTGCTGATGAAGCAATCCGCGCCGCAGGACCGACCCTACGAGGAATTTGCCCGGGCGCTCTGCGACCTGTTCGGCTCCCGGCGGCAGCTTCACGGCAGCGAGACCGTGCTGGCCTACGAGTGGGTGGAGCAGCAGAAGCTCCCGCCGGAAGTGGTCATCATGCTGATTCGCCACATGATCTCCACCCGGGGCATCAAGTTCCCTTTCAAAGACGCGCAGAAGGTAGTCAACGAACTGTGCGAGCAGAACGCCCGCACCCCCGAAGCCGCCGAAGCGGTGTTCAGCCGCTCCGAAGCCGCGTGGAAAGGGGCCAAGAAGATCCTGAGCCGCTTCAACGTCCACCGTTCCCCCACCATGGACGAGATCGACCTGTACGTCAAGTGGACACAGGAATGGGGGTATGCGCCCAAGGCCATCGAGGTGGCCTGCAGTGAGACCACGGCGGGCACCAACCCCAGCTTTCGCTATCTGGACGGCATTTTGTCCGGCATCCGCGACCGCAGCGGCGGTACGGCCACCACGGCGGCGCAGGTGGAAAAGCAGCTGCGCGGCGAGGAGGACGAGTCCTCCCGGGTTCGGGCCATGCTGGCCGCCTTCGGCAGCCGGGTCTCCGTGGTGGACGAGGGCATGCGGAGCCTGTATCAGGCCATGCGGGCGCTGGCCGCAGACGACGTAATCCTGCTGGCGGCCCGGGAAGTGGGTAAAAAGCGGGGCGAGCAGCACACCATCGAAAACGTGCTGCTGATGCTGGAAGCATGGAACGACCGGGGGCTGACGACCTCCGCCGAGGTCACGGCCTACCTGAAAAACGTCCGGGACACGGACAAACGCCTGCGGGCGCTGTTCGCGCTGGCCGGGCAGGACGCCAGCTGCACCCAGCCCAACCGGGAGCTGCTGCGCAAGTGGCGGGAGGAATGGAAATTGTCCGACCCGTTGGTGGAGCTGGCCGCCACCTATGCCCGCAATACCCGGGAACCCATGCTCTATATGGACAAGCTGCTTTCCGGCTGGCGGGATAAGGACATCACCACCGTCGCCGAGGCCGAAGAAGAACACCGCCGCTTTGCGGAAGCCGCCGCAGCCGATCGGGCCAAAGCCCCCGCGCCCGTGAAAAAGGTCATTGAGCAGCAATACAGTCAGCGGGATTACGATCCCGACGAATACGGCGGCATGAGTCAGGCCGATATTGAGGAGGCGAAGAAGCTGTGAACCGGGATCAGATCATTCTTCAGCTGCAGCAGGACTATATGAAGCGCCGGGAGGACAACCTGCGCCTGTACGAGCAGCGGGTGGACGAAGCCTGTGAACGCTGCCCCGGTCTGCGGGAGCTGCTCAACGCCCGCCACGCACTGGTGCTGGGCGGCATCCGGGCCAGTCTGGTAGAGCGGAAGGAAGGCTCCAGCCAGCAGCTGCCCAACGCCATGAACCTGCTCAACGACAAGATCGCCGCGGCGCTGAAGGCGGGCGGGCTTTCTCCCGACACTCTTAAGCCCATCTACACCTGTCCCATCTGCCGGGACGAAGGGTATCTTTTCGAGCCGTCCCGCCATATGTGCACCTGCATGGAGCGGGAGCTGAACCGGCGCATTCTGGGGGAGGCCGGACTGCAGGACGACCGGCAGACCTTCGAGAATTTCCGGGAGGAAATTTTCAGCGACGTGCCGGGACGCAACGGCGTTTCCCCCCGGCAGACGGCGCTGCTGGCCCGCAACGTCTGTCAGGCCTATGCGGACAGCTTTCCCAACACTTCGCCCGACAATCTGCTGCTGACAGGCAAAAGCGGTCTCGGCAAGACCTATCTGCTGTGCTGCATCGCCCACCGGCTGGCGGATCGGGGCGTACTGCCGGTCTACACCAGCGCTTATCATTTTCTGGAGCTGGCGCGGAAGGGGTACATGGAAAACAGCTCCGCGCCCCTGTCTCCCCTGCTGAACGCACCCCTTCTGCTGATCGACGATCTGGGCACGGAGCCGCTGATGCAGAACATCACCATCACGCAGCTTTTCAACCTGCTCAACGAGCGCCAGCTGGCCGGGCTGCACACGGTGATCTCCACCAATCTGGACATTCCCGAACTGAAGGAACGCTACACTGAGCGCATCGCCTCCCGGCTGACAGATTCCACCCGCTGGCGCAAGCTGACACTGAGCGGAGACGACGTGCGCCGCAAACTGGGAGGAGCAAAAGCGTGAACATTCAAATCTATGCCGCCAAGAAAAACCCGGATGTGCTCAAGGCCGAGCGTTTCTTCAAAGAGCGCCGCATCTCCTACCAGACGATGGATCTGAAAAAGCACAAGCTGGGCAAAAAGGAATTGGAGCTGTTCGTCCGTGCCGCGGGCGGAGCACAGGCGCTGGTGGATCGTTCCAGTCAGAAGGCACTGGAACGCCCCGTGGCTCACATGAGTTCCGACGCGTTGATCGTGGAAGCGCTGCTGGACGATCCCGCGGCGCTGGTCAGCCCCATCGTGCGGAACGGAAACAAAGTGACTATCGGCGCACAGGAGGACGTGTGGAAGGAATGGGTGGCGCAGGGCTGATCTCTGGTCAGTTTTCTCGAAAATTCCACCCGTCCAAATTGAATATAAAAAACCTCCCGGAAGTCTTGAAAACCAACGTCTTCCGGGAGGTTTTTATCTGTATTTGGTCATTCTGGTCATTTTGTTTCCGCAGTACATTTCAAAGGCGCTGAAAGGCTTGAAAAATTTGAAAAACGTTTGACACAGAGCGCTGGACATGTTATTATGTTATGGTTGTCCGCAATCTGTGTTTTTGTGTGCCCATTTTGCGCGATAAAGGTGCAGAACCGGCACGGAAAAGCGGCAGGAAAACGCTGCGGCCATTCCGGAAGGAGGCGAACCCTGAATGGATCAGGAACTGCAAAACGCGGAAAAATGCGTGGTCGGCACCAAGCAGGTGCTTCGCGCCCTCAACGGCGGCTTCGCCGCCCGGGTCTTTCTGGCGAAGGATGCAGACGGTTTCATCTACCACCGGGTCAACGCCCTGTGCGAGGAAACCAAAACCCCTGTCACGATGGTGGATACCATGCAGGAGCTGGGAAAGCTCTGCGCCGTCGGCGTCAAAACCGCCGCGGCAGCCGTGCTCAAGTAAGCGCGGCGTACCAAGGAACTATAAAGCGTCTTTGGGTTGGACGCTCTTATAGCACATCAATCTCGGAGGTGTTTCCATGCCCACGATCAATCAGTTGATCCGCAAGGGACGGCAAAAGGCTGCCAACCGGTCTACGGCTCCTATTCTGCAGGGCTGCCCGCAGAAGCGCGGCGTGTGCCTCAGCGTAAAGACCACGACCCCCAAAAAGCCTAACTCCGCCCTTCGTAAGATCGCCCGTATCCGTCTGACCAATCAGATCGAAGGTACGTGCTACATTCCGGGCATTGGCCACAACCTGCAGGAGCACAGCGTGGTGCTGATCCGCGGCGGTCGTGTTCGCGACCTGCCCGGCGTTCGTTACCACATCATTCGCGGCGCTCTTGACACGGCTGGCGTGGCCAAGCGGATGCAGGCCCGTTCCCTGTACGGCGCTAAGCGGCCCAAGAAGTAAGCCGTTTTTGCGCTGAGGGTTTGCAGGTTACTTTGGAGTGGGCGCAGGAGCCTAGCGGAACGCGTCACAACCCAAACGCAGCCGCACAAAGGAACACCGCGTGACTTTCCCGCCAGGTAGGGGTAAGCCGGAATGAGTAGCTTTTGCCCGCAGGGAGCGGCTGGCCGACAGCCGTCAAAAGTCTGTACCCGAAGCGTCTGAACGCATCTTGAGTCCCTTACATCTTACTGAGGCGATCAGAGATCGCCCAACGAAGGAGGAAATCAAATGCCCCGTCGTGGATTTGTCCCCAAGCGCGAGGTTCTGCCCGATCCCGTACACGGGACCACGGTTGTGACCAAGCTCATCAACCAGATCATGCTGGACGGCAAGCGCGGCACTGCGCAGCACATCTGCTACACCGCCTTTGAAACCGTCGCCGAAAAGACCGGCAAGAGCGCGGACGAAGTATTCAACGCCGCTCTGGCCAACGTCGCTCCCCAGCTGGAAGTCAAGGCCCGCCGCGTGGGCGGTGCCACCTATCAGGTGCCTATCGAGATCCGCCCCGAACGCCGTCAGACTCTGGCGCTGCGCTGGCTGGTGGAATTCAGCCGCAAGCGCGGTGAAAAGACCATGGCGGAACGCCTTGCCGCCGAAATCATGGACGCTGCCAACAACACCGGCGCGGCTGTGAAGCGCAAGGAAGAAATGCACCGCATGGCCGAGGCCAACAAGGCTTTCGCCCACTATCGCTGGTAAGCGATCCCTTCCTCTGGACGCAGGCGCGTCCCCCACACATCTTAATGTGTATCTGAAAGGAGACCCTCATCTATGCCTAGAAGTCACCCTTTGGAAAAGGTGCGGAATATCGGCATTATGGCTCATATCGACGCCGGTAAAACCACCACGACCGAGCGCATCCTGTTCTACACGGGACGTACGCACCGCTTGGGTGAGACGCATGAAGGTTCGGCCACCATGGACTGGATGGAGCAGGAGCAGGAACGCGGTATCACCATCACTTCCGCTGCTACCACCTGCCAGTGGAAAGGACACCGGATCAACATCATCGACACCCCCGGCCACGTGGACTTTACTGTCGAAGTAGAGCGCAGCCTGCGCGTTCTGGACGGAGCCGTTTCCGTGTTTTGCGCTAAGGGCGGTGTAGAGCCCCAGAGCGAAACCGTTTGGCGTCAGGCCAGCAAGTACAATGTGCCCCGCATGGCTTACGTCAACAAAATGGACATCATGGGCGCGGACTTCTTCCGCGTTGTCAGCATGATGAAGGAACGGCTGGGCGCCAACGCCGTGCCGATCCAGCTGCCTATTGGCAAAGAAGCCGATTTCAAGGGCATCATCGACCTCGTCCGCATGAAGGCGGAAGTCTATTACGACGACGAGGGCAAGGATGTTCGCGATGAGGAGATCCCCGAAGACCTGAAGGAAATGGCCGAAGAGTATCACCAGAAGATGATTGAGGCCGTTGCCGAAAGCGATGAAGCGCTGCTCGAAAAGTTCTTTGAGGGCGAGGAACTCTCTCAGGATGAGATCAACGCCGCCATCCGCAAGGCCACCATCAGCTGCACCATGACCCCTGTTCTGTGCGGCACTTCCTACCGCAACAAGGGCGTACAGCCCCTGCTGGACGCCATCGTGATGTACATGCCCTCCCCGCTGGATATTCCGGCTATCAAGGGCGTGGATCCCCACGATCCCGAAAAGGAGATCGACCGTCATCCCTCCGATGACGAGCCCTTCTCCGCTCTGGCCTTCAAGATCATGACCGACCCCTTCGTGGGCAAGCTGGCCTTCACCCGCGTTTACAGCGGCACGATGTCCAGCGGCAGCTATGTGTTCAACTCCACCAAGCAGAAGCGTGAGCGCGTCGGCCGTCTGGTCATGATGCACGCCAACCATCGTGAGGAAGTCGAAACGGTTTACACCGGCGACATCTGCGGCATCGTGGGCCTGAAGGACACCACCACCGCCGATACCCTGTGCGATGAAAAGAATCAGGTGGTGCTGGAGAGCATGGTCTTCCCCGATCCGGTCATTCAGGTGGCCATCGAGCCCAAGACCAAGGCCGGTCAGGATAAGATGACCATGGCGCTGGTCAAGCTGGCGGAAGAAGACCCCACCTTCAAGACCTTTACCGATCAGCAGACCGGTCAGACCATCATCGCCGGCATGGGCGAGCTGCATCTGGAAATCATCGTGGATCGTCTTCTGCGTGAGTTCAAGGTGGAAGCCACCGTCGGCAAGCCTCAGGTCGCCTACCGCGAAACCATTCGCCGCGCAGCCAAGGGCGAAGGCCGCTACGTCCGTCAGACCGGCGGTCACGGCCAGTTTGGTCACTGCTGGATCGAGATCACGCCCGTGGAGCCCGGCGAAGGCTATTCCTTCGAGAACAAGATCGTCGGCGGTGTGATCCCCAAGGAATTCATCGCTCCCATCGACGCTGGTATTCGCGAAGCCGCTCAGGCCGGTCCTCTGGCCGGTTTCGAAGTGGTGGACTTCAAGGCCAGCGTGTACGACGGCAGCTACCACGATGTGGACTCCTCTGAAATGGCGTTCAAGATCGCCGGCTCCATGGCCTTCAAAGAGGCGATGGCCAAGGCTGATCCCTGCCTGCTGGAGCCCATGATGAAGGTGGAAGTCATCATCCCCGAGCAGTACATGGGCGACGTGGTGGGCGATATCTCCAGCCGCCGCGGTCGCATCGAAGGCATGGAAGCCCGCGTGGGTGAGCAGACGGTGCACGCGTTCGTGCCGCTGTCCGAAATGTTCGGCTATGCCACCGACCTGCGCAGCCGCACTCAGGGCCGCGGACTGTTCACCATGCAGTTCGACCACTACGAGGAAGTGCCCAAGAGCATTGCCGAAAAGGTCATCGGCAAGAAGTAATCCAAATCAAAGCAGCAATGCTTGAATATTGACTCAACTAACCCTACCGACAACAAGGAGGAACACTCAAATGGCGAAAGCGCATTTTGAACGTACGAAGCCCCATGTAAACATCGGCACCATCGGTCACGTCGACCACGGCAAGACCACCCTGACCGCGGCCATCACCATGACGCTGGCTCAGCTGGGCGAAGCTCAGGCCATGAAGTACGAAGACATCGATAAGGCTCCCGAAGAAAAAGCGCGTGGAATTACCATCAACACCGCTCACGTGGAGTACGAAACCGAAAAGCGTCACTACGCGCACGTGGACTGCCCCGGCCACGCCGACTACGTGAAGAACATGATCACCGGCGCTGCTCAGATGGACGGCGCTATCCTGGTCGTGTCCGCTCCCGACGGCCCCATGCCCCAGACCCGTGAGCACATCCTGCTGGCTCGTCAGGTGGGCGTGCCTTACATCGTCGTGTTCATGAACAAGACCGACATGATGGACGACCCCGAGCTGCTGGAACTGGTGGAAATGGAGATCCGCGAGCTGCTGAGCGCTTATGACTTCCCGGGCGACGACATCCCGATCATCAAGGGTTCCGCTCTGAAGGCTCTGGAGTATGTCCAGAACGGCGGCACCGATGTGAAGAACGCTCCCGAGTGCCAGTGCATCTGGGCTCTGATGGATGCTGTGGACGAGTACATTCCTTCTCCCCAGCGCGCCACCGACCAGCCCTTCCTGATGCCCGTTGAGGACGTTATGACCATCACCGGCCGCGGCACTGTTGCCACCGGCCGTGTCGAGCGCGGCGCTGCCAAGGTCGGCGACACCGTCGAGATCGTTGGTCTGATGGACAAGCCCCGCTCCGTGGTCATCACCGGTCTGGAAATGTTCCGCAAGACGCTGGACATGGCCGAGGCTGGCGACAACGTGGGCGCTCTGCTGCGCGGCGTGCAGCGTAACGAGATCGAGCGTGGTCAGGTTCTGGCCAAGCCCGGCTCCATTCATCCTCACACCCACTTCATCGGCCAGGTGTACGTCCTGACCAAGGAAGAAGGCGGCCGTCACACCCCCTTCTTCAACGGCTATCGTCCCCAGTTCTATTTCCGCACCACCGACGTGACCGGCGATATCAAGCTGCCCGAGGGCGTGGAAATGGTGATGCCCGGCGATAACATCGACATGGAGATCAAGCTGATCACCCCCATCGCCATCGAGCAGGGCCTCCGCTTCGCTATCCGTGAAGGCGGCCGCACCGTTGGCTCCGGCGTTGTTGCCAAGGTGATCGAGTAATTTCACGAAGCTGACAACAGCATCGTCCAAAACAGCCCCGCGTTCGAAAGAACGCGGGGCTGTTTGAATATTCAAAGAGAGGAATACCAACCGGGAACCACTCGCTGAAAACCGTCGTACCAGTCCATGACGTCCCCGGCCTGACGCAGCATGACCTGAACCTCTTCTTCGCCGTAATCTATGGCCCAGTAAACCGAGGACAACGTGTTGCTCCCGATGTAAAAGGCCAGACACTGCCAGAACGCCGGGGGCGGATCCCCGTCAAAATATCCGTCCACCATGCCGGAGGCAAAGGGGGGAGCAACCTGCGCACACCACACGATGCGGTTGAACTCCTCCCATGGGTCGCCAAAATCGAAACGGTCAAAATCAATAACGATTAGCTGGCTGCCGCAAAGCATCATGTTTCCGATATGATAATCTCCATGCTGAAAGGTTTGAGGACGGCCCTCCAAAACCTCCCGGTGCTCGGTCAGATAGCGGATCACCGCGTCATCGCCCGAAAAATGCAGCCTGCAGCCGCAGTATTTCTGGATTTTCGCATCGGCTTTGCGCCCGAAGCGACTGGCCCAGTCCTCCTGACCGGCGGGCGCGGGAATGCTGTGGATCTTTTGCAGGATACGGCCTGCCTCGATCCCCAGGGCATATTGATCTGCCGGAGAAAGTCCGGGGATGACCTCGTTTGCGTCTGCGCCGTCGATCCAGGTATAAAAGGTATAGGTGCCGCCTTCCCATGAGCCGAACTCTACGGGGAGACACATGGGAAGGCCGGTTTCCGCCACGCGGCCCAGCAGGTCAAACAACTGCCGCCGCGTCCCGCTTTTTTCATGGGGCGTGAGCCGGAGCAGGTATTTCGTCCCATCAGCGGTTTGCGCGCAGAATTTTTTGTCGCAGGACCAGCCTTTATGAATGGGCTCTTTTTGTACAATGGCGTTCCAAAGCATACGTTTCCTCCGAAAAATGAATGAGAAAATCAACGGGGCTGCGGCAGTGAATACCGCAGCCCTGCAAATCGTTTCAGGCCCGTTCGATGACCGCCACCGCAGCGGCAGTCCCACCTTCGTGGGTCAGGCTCAGATAGATCATTCCGCCGCCCATGACGCGCAGCTTTTCCGCCGCAGCGCCGGTCAGCTTGTAGTGGGGAGCACCATTTTCATCATGGCGTACGCCGATCTCCCGCAGGGAAATGCCGCCGCTTAATCCTACGCCCATGGCCTTCAGCAGGGCTTCCTTGGCGGCGAACATGGCGGCGGCGCTCTGTGGGCCAGCCTTGTCTCGCTGCGCAATGTAAGCCTGTTCTTCCTCCGTGTAATAGCGGGAAAGAAAATTGGCGTGGGTCGCCATGGCTTTTTCAATGCGTTCCACCTGACACAGGTCGATACCAAGCCCGATCATGGATGCTGTACCGCCCAAATCGCGTTCTGCACCGCGCGGGCCGTCACTTCCGCCGCAGCGGCGCAGAGCTGCACCGGGTTCACGTCCGCGTCAATGCGGCCGGTGCCCAACGCAAAGACGGTGTCGCCGTCCATCTGGGTATGCACCGGGCGGATGGTGCGGGCGTAACCATCGTGGGCGCAGGTGGCCATGCGCAGGGCCTGTGCCTTGGTCAGCACCGCATCCGTGGCGACCACGCCGATGGTGGTATTCTGGCCGGAGGGGGTACCGATCTTCAGCATTTCCGGGATGGGCGCACTACCGTAGAGCAGGTTTTCGCACAGCACCGGCTTGCCGTCGGCCAGATGGCCGCAGGCCAGTACCTTATCAGTATTGGCTTCGTAAACGTCGCCGCAGGCGTTGACCGCGACGATAGCGCCCACGGTCACGCCGCAGCCCAGCGTGATGCTGGCCGTGCCGATGCCGCTGGGGGCGGGAACCGTACCGGGGATCAGCTTGCCCACCGTCGCGCCCGTGCCAGCACCGAACGCGCCCTGACGGACTTCCTTGCCGGCCTTTTCACAGGCCTCGTAGCCCATGGCCGCATCCGGGCGAACGTGAGCGTCGCCTACCTTCAGATCAAACAATACCGCTGCAGGCACGATGGGCACTTTGCAGACCCCCATGTCCACCCCGGCTCCGTGCTCCTCCAGAAAACGCATGACCCCGGAGGCACTGTCCAGCCCGTAGGCGCTGCCGCCCGAAAGCACTACGGCGTTCACGCGCTCCACCGTATTCTCTGGTTTGCAAAGGTCGGTTTCCCGGGTGCCCGGAGCCGCGCCCCGCACATCCGCGCCCATGACCGCGCCGTCGTGACTGCAAAGCACGACCGTCACGCCGGTTTTGGCCGCGTCGTTCTGGGCCTGTCCCACGCGGATGCCATGCACTTTGGTGATGCTGCCTTCAAAAAGTTGCTTCATGTGAAACCCTCCTTATATCGTGATGATTTATTCAAAACGATCCGCCGCAATCTTTTCCACGCCGAAATAGCGAGCGGTCGCCTGATTCAGCCAACTGTCCGAGTCGCTGCCCAGCTCGATGGGGCCGAACATATCGTATTTGGAGCGGCTCAACACGCCGAAGGTGTGAATGTCAGTCTCACCTTCCTCCCGAAGGGCAACGATCTCCGCCGTTCGCGCCTCGTAAAGGCGGTAACGGTTGTAATCGTTGGGGAGCGCCTGCAGCATATCGACCGCCAGCAGGAAACAAAGCAGCAGCGAGGCGCCGTTCAGCGCCCAAGCTGTCTTTGGCCCTTCCAGCGTCGGCAGTAGTAAGGCGCAGGCGGCGATCATCAGAATGACCGGCCAGAATACGATCCGCAGGGGATAGTAGTTCGCCAGCGTCATGGCCCCGTTGCAAAGGAACGCCGACAGGGCGGTCAGGCATGCGAAGATCCGCCGGTCGCGGGTCTCCGGCTGCGTCAGGCTGATTCCCAGCAGCACGGCAAAGGCCACAGTGGGAGCAAGCAGATAGCGTTTCCAGTTTTGCAGCACTTCCACCAGACGTTCCAGATAAACGCCGAAGCCGGTCACACCGCCCGCCACGCGCTCCCGCTCTCCCGGAGCCGCCATGAGGATAAGCCAGCCCGCCACGACGCAGAAAATCACGGGCAGCATCCAGAAAGCCCAACGCCTGTGGACGAACCGTTCCGCCAAAAAGCACAGCCCCAGCAGGAACGCGAAAGCCATGGAAAAGTTTTCACTGGTGTTGCCCACCAGCAGGGCACCCAACGACAGCAGGATGACCTTGCCGATACGCGGGGCCGCAGCCTGATCGATCAGCGCATTCCGAAAGGGAATCAGCATCCAGACGGCCAGCGTTCCAAACCAGAGATAATTCAACGCCCCGGACATCCATAGAACCGGGCTGCCGAAGTCCGGCAGAAGCAGGAAGACGGGACAGCCGACTAATAGCAGCAGCCGCACATCATGGCGCCGCGCACCGCCCGCCAGCCGGTACAGCCCCAGCACCAGCAGCACAAAAACCGCCGCGTTGCAAAGGTCAAAAATGAAATTTGGCAGCATGGCGAACAACTGCACGAAAAAGTGCGCCGCATAGCGCCCGTTCATCACCTTGCCGTGGGCAATCAAGGACGGAATCAGCTGATCGAGCCGCGTCATCCGTTCGCCGGTCAGACAGCTGAAAGCGTAATAATAATCGTCCATGCCGAAGGGCGTAAACAGATTGAGCGCCAGCATCAGCAGATAAAGCAGCAGTAAGGAGGCGATAAACAGCCTTTTTGACCCTTGCGGCGAAATGGAGCACATTTCTTTTCCCTCACGATCTTTTGAGTTTGAATCAAAACTTCGGCGGCATCGACAGAGTCGTTCACTTTGACGGGAAGCTGCGCCACCCAATCACCAGAAAGCTACGCCAGACCCGTGAGCCGTGGCACCCGTCGTGCTGCGGCGGTAAAACCCCGGCCAACTGTCTTTTCTCCGAGCACCCCGCGCCCTATGGGCGCGGTTCGGAGTCCAGAGGCGCTGCTCCTGGCGCGAGGCCCGTTGCCGAGCGGCGGTCTGTGTCACCCAATCAGCGGGAAGTCACACCAGACCGGCGAGCCGTGGCACCTGTTGTGCCACGGCGGTAAAACCCCGGCCAGTCGCCTTCCCCTCGAGCGCCCCCGCGCCCTATGGGCGCGGTCCGGGGTCCAGGGGCACTGCCCCTGGGGTGTAGCCCATGAGACCGCGGACGGATACGTCGCCGCAGACGACCACCCGTAAAGAGCCGGAAGCATCCCGGACTAAGAGCGCCCCTGCGTCGTCCATGCCCTCCGCTTGACCGATGTATTCCTCCGTGGGCGCAATGACCCGTACCGTAGAGCCGATCGTCACCGAACGGGCACGGTATTCCGGGAGGATGGCGGGAAGCCCGCCCGCCTCCAAGCGGTCGATGACCCGCTCCACCGCTTCCAGAAAGGCGGCTAGAAGCTCCCGTAGGACCACGGGCGCGGCGGCGGGATCGCAGCGCTGTTTTTCCAGAAAAAGCGACGTGGCCGACGCGGATAGCTCCGGCGGAAACTCCCGCTGATTTCCGTTGAAACCAACGCCCATGATGACGCAGAGCCGTCCCTCCGGGTCAAAAGCCCCCTCACAGAGAATGCCCACGCACTTCCGCCCGCTGATGACCACGTCGTTGGGCCACTTGATGCCCGCTTTCAGGCCGGGACAGACCTGTTCGATGGCCTGCGAAGCCGCAACTGCCGCCCCCAGCGTGCAGAGGGGAATCTGCTCCGGCGTAAGACGGGGCTTGAGCAGCAGCGATACGGGCAGCGTTTCTCCCGCAGCCGCTTTCCAGACTCGCTGAAGCCGCCCGCGCCCGGCACTTTGAAAGTCGCAGACCGCCACGGTGCCCGCGGGCGCGCCCTGACGGGCCAACTCCTTCAGCAGGGTGTTGGTGGAGGGAATCTCTTCTTCGTAAATGATCTCGCTTTTGCCCACCCAGCGGGTGGACAGGCGATCCTTCAGCCATTGGCCGGAGGGCAGCAGACGGTCGCTCATAGCTTGCCATCCTCCGGCTTCGGCTCAGCCTTTTTTTTGCGCTTGCGGTAGCGGTCTTCCTCGCTGAAAACGCAGCCGCAGTATTTTTGCATATATAGCCCCAGCTCCCGGGCCTTGTCCTGCCCCTGACGGAACCACGGACGGAAGTCCCGGTACAGAAGCTCCACGCCGTATTTGGCCGCTTCCTCCTCCGCAACCTGCCGCAGCAGTTCGTGATTCTGGTACGGGCTGACAAACAGCGTGGTGCAGATGTGGGTAAAGCCGTTTTCAGCGGCATAGCGGGCGGTCGGCTCCATCCGCATCCGGTAGCAGTTGACGCAGCGGCCGTCGATGTTGTCCGCCACGGTCTGAACAAAGGGGCGCAGACCGTAATCGCCGTGCAGGATCAGTTCCAGCCCGATGTCTTTGGCATAATCGACCAGACAGTTTTTCCGGCTGCGGTATTCGGTATAGGGGTGAATGTTGGGATTATCCCAGAAGCCCACCGGCTCAATGCCCTCCTGACGAAGGGTCTCGATGCACATAATGGAGCAGGGGGCACAGCAGATATGCAGGAGCAGTTTCAAGAAATGTCCTCTCCTTTCGCCTTCCATGATAGCACAATCGCGGGTCCATTACAAAGGAGATTTTGTTTTGGGGCAGTTTATGGTATAATCGGAAGGAAAACACGGAGGGAGAGATCGTTTTGCGCAGAAAGGGAATTTGTTTATTTCTGGTGGCGCTGTTTTTTTGGGCGGAGATTCCGTCGGCTATGGCCGCGGAGGATTTGACAGCCTATTTTGAGGCGGCTCGCGCGGCTTTGGAGACCCCCGCTCAGCAGGCTTTGACGGACGGCGAATGGGAGCTTCGCACCGGGGAGACGGTGGCTGCGCCCTTTGTATCCACGGAGGTGATCCCCTATGATGAGCAGGCAGAGCGGCCATTGCCCGCCTTGGAGGGCGAGCTGATCTCGGGGGACGAAAGCATTCTGTCCGTCTCGGAGGACGGCATGGTCACAGCACTTTCAGCGGGGGAGACCACGCTGACATATCGCACCGCTGCCGGGGAGCAGGTCTTGAAGGTCAGCGTTTCGGACGACGCCTTGCCCCAACTGATCCGCAACTATATTTATGTACTTCGCCGGGAGTTTACGGAGGTGCAGAGGGCCCGTCTGCCCAAGTACAACAAGTATGCCAAGTGGTACTATCGCAAGAAGAATGAAGTAGGCTGGTGCTCGGTCTTCACCATTTACTGCGCCAACGCCGCCGGGGCGGAGCCTGTGAAAAAGGGCGATGTGGACAAGGAAAACCCGCCGGAGGTACAGTTCCTTCGGGAAGGGCAGGTAGGCAATCAGTACGACGGTTTCCTGTCCATGGGGCGCTTTGTGGGCATACCCCAGCCGGGCTATCTGGTGATTTATGCGGACATGAGCAACGAATACCGAACCGTACACATCGGTTCGGTGGTGGACGTGGAGGACAGGGGCGACGGCGTGTATGCAGTTACCACCATCGAAGGCAATATGTCCAACTCGGTCAAGAGCTACTCCTATCTATACGACAGCAAGTTGGACAATCATTTGGTGGGGGTGGAAAAGGGGCTGCGTCTCCGCAACAACATGGCTGAGCGTCCCGAATCGGAGCAGGTCGATCCCCTGATTCAATACGCCCTTCACACAGATCACTGGTCGGTCTTCGGCTTCTGCCAAACCTGGGCAGGGGCAGTGCCCCTGCACCCCACACCGCGCCCATAGGGCGCGGGAGTGTGTCGAAAAAAGTGGAGGTGCAGGAGGCACTGCCTCCTGCCAGGGTTTTAGGGGCAGAGCCCCTAAGCCCTGTGCCGCAGCACTTTTCCGCGAACCAGCGAAGCGCTGTTCGCGGGCGCTGACGGCCAATCAAGGGGGGCGACAGTCTGCCGCGCCCATAGAGCGCGGGAGTGCTCGAGGGAAAGCCGGTTGGCCGGGGTTTTACCGCCGCTCGGCGAAGGGCCTCGCGGCTCGCCGGTCTCTGATGGTTGGAAAAAACAGAGACCCTATTGAAAAAACGGATTCACCGGGTCATTTTTTGGAAAGAATACAAGGTAAGGAAAGCCGGAGGCATTTCGGCGGCAAGGAGGAGAACATCGTGAAGTCACTGCAGGGAACCAAAACGGAAGCCAATCTGATGACGGCCTTTGCCGGAGAAAGTCAGGCGCGGAACAAGTACACCTACTATGCGTCTAAGGCCCGCAAGGATGGATATGTGCAGATCGCGGAGATTTTCGAGGAAACCGCCGCCAACGAGAAGGAGCACGCCAAGCTGTGGTTCAAGCTGCTGCACGGCGGCGAGGTGCCGTCCACCGAGGTCAATCTGGAGGACGCGGCCAATGGCGAAAATTACGAATGGACGGACATGTACGCCACCATGGCGGAGGAGGCCCGGCAGGAGGGTTTTGACGAAATCGCCCGGCTGTTTGAGGGCGTAGGGGCCATCGAAAAGACCCACGAGGAGCGCTACCGCAAGCTGCTGGCGAACGTGCGGGAAGGGCTTGTATTCAGCCGGGACGGCGACCGCATCTGGGAGTGCTCCAACTGCGGCCACATCGTCATCGGCCCCAGCGCGCCGGAGGTCTGCCCGGTCTGCCGTCATCCGAAGGCCTATTTCAAGCTGAAAGCCGAAAATTACTAAGAGCCCAAACGCTTCGGGGGCGCGGCAAACCCGGAAAAGGGAGCGGCGCTCCCGGAGCGTTTTCTCAGAAGGAAAACAGGTAGCAGAAGTTGGAAACGGAAGGGAGCGCCCGCTCATGAGAATCGTTCACATCAACGTGACAGCCGCCTTCAGCACTGGCCGCATTGCCGTGGAGCTATGCCGTCAGGCCATGAGGGAGGGCCACCGGGCGCTTTTGTGCTACGCCAGGGGCAGCTGCCCCTCGGACGTGCCCGGCTACCGCATCGGCAGCACGGCGCAGACGGTAGGCTACACGCTGCTTTCCCGGCTGACCGATCGTCAGGGCTTCTTTGGCCGCCGGGAAACGGAAAAGCTGGTCGCGCAGCTGAAAAAGTTCAAGCCGGACGTCGTTCATCTGCACAATCTGCACGGCTCCTATCTTCATCTGCCTACACTGTTTGCCTATTTGAAGGAAAACGACCTTCCCACCGTGTGGACGCTGCACGACTGCTGGGCGTTTACGGGGCACTGCGCCTATTTTTCGCTGGGGGAGGACGCTGCGCCGGCGGACGGGGGCGGCAGACGGCGGCGGGCGGAAACCTGCGGCGAGGGCTGTCTGCGCTGGCAGAGCGGCTGCGGCCATTGCAGCCTTTTGCGGGAATATCCCCGGAGCTGGTTCCGGGATCAGAGCGCCCGAAACTGGCGGGAAAAACGGACGTTGTTCAGCGGTCTGCCCCATCTGGTGCTGACCACGCCGTCAGAGTGGCTGAAAGCGCAGGTGGAAAGCTCCTTTTTAGGGCAATATCCCGTGTATGCGCTGCCCAATGGCATCGATACAGACGCGTTTGCACCCTGCGCGGACGAAGCCTTCCTGCGCAACGCCGCCCATTATTACGGGCTGGACGAAGCGGAGGGACGGCATTTGGTGCTGAGCGTGGCCAGCACGTGGGAGCCGCGCAAGGGACTGGAAGACCTGCTGGAACTGGCGGAAAAGCTTGGCCCGGAATACTGCGTGGCGGCGGTGGGGCTGGATGAATACCAGATTCGTTCCCTGCCGGAAAAATCGGTGCTGGGCATTCCCCGCACGGGCAACTTGAACGACCTGTGCGCCCTGTACACGGCGGCGGATGTGTGCGTCAGCCTGAGCCATGCGGAGACCATGGGCATGACGCTGGTAGAAGCGTTAGCCTGCGGCACGCAGGTGCTTTGCTGGGATGTGACCGCCATGCCGGAGATCGTCACGGACGAGGTGGGCCGCACCGTGCCCATGGGGGATTATAACGGGCTGGCACAGGCCGTTCGGGAGCTGTGCGATCAGCCGAAAAGCCCCAGAGACTGCCGGAGCCGGGCGTTGGAATACGCCGCACCCCGGCGTTACCGGGCCTATATGCGCCTGTATGACGGTATGTACCGCAACGGCCCCGGCTATTTACAGGCGGTGGAGGAAGCCTGCCGGGTTCGCACGGAAGAAGACGATTGACGATACGAAAGGAGGCGGCGCGGATGCGAAAGCCCCGCTGCGCAGGAGGAAAGAAGCTGGCGGTCTGTCTGCTGGCGCTGATGCTGCTTACCGGCTGTTCCCGCTGGAAGGTGGAGGGACGGACGGTGGAAGCGTCCCCGTCGCTGGAGCTGCTGTCCATGCCCGCCTATGAGGAAACGGCCGAGATCGCGTCCGCCGCTGTTTCATCCGAAGCGGGCCCGCTGCGGGTGGATGTGTGGCTGGACGCCTCGCAGGTCATGGGCGGCGTGAACGAGCACGAGGACAGCATTTATCCCCGGGCCAGCGCCAAGTATCGTCAGGGGGGCTTTCACTACCGCTATCAGGATCAGGTGGGCTGGTACGAAAACGTGCTCAAGGACGTGCTGACCGCCGCCGAAGGCTCCCGCACCCGGCTGCTGCGGGCAGGTAACGAGCGCCTGACGGACGATTTTCTCCGTTCGCAGGGCTTTGACGGCACGGAGGAGCAGCTGCGTTCTTTCCGCCGGGACCTGCTGACCTACGCTGTCGACCCCATGCCCGATGTGTTTTCCGCTTTTTCTTCTGAAAAAATGGCGGACAGCTTCTATGCGCTGGGTTCGCCTCTGATGAATCAGATGGAGCGCTTCGCCGGGGACGGCGGCGCACTGTTGGAAAATCCGGGCCGGGTGGAGCAGATGAGCAAGGCGCTGCAGGACTTCATTGCGGCTTTCCATCAAAAGAAGCAGGAACCGCCCGCCGAATACAGCGCCGTGGAGAAGGACGACGATTCGCCGCTGTTCTACGCCCTGCAAAATCTGGACACGTCCCGGCTGTCGGTCATCACCTGCGACCCGGCGGCGCTGCGCCGCCTTACCGGCACAGACGTCAGCGGCGCGCCGGTGGATTATCTGGAAAAAATCCTGCAGGAACGCGGCGTATTCGATCAGGGCCTCATGGTGGGACTGTACGTGATGCAGCTGGATTACATGGGGCAAATGACCAGCTTCGGCGCGGCGGACTTTGCGGAGCCGCTGCTCTGGGGACGGCCCGACTATGCGGAAAACCGAACCACTCAGGGGGCTATGCCCATGCCCCGGCTTCTGTATCTGCTGGCCGTGGGCCAGCCTGAACAGGTACGTGCCTATACGGAAAAATTGAATGCGCTGCTGGATGCGGACACGTCTTTGCAGGGAACCCGCGGCCCGGAAAAGGGGCAACTTTGCTATGCGGCCCATGGAGAAACAGTGACGCAGGAGCCGTTTTCGTTCTTCTATGAATACACGGAAATTCAGCGCCCCTCGGCGGGGCTGTACACGCAGCTGGCGGACGGCTTCATCGTGGAGACGGAGCAGGGGACGGTCAGCCGGGAAAATGGCCTGTACACCGTGCGACTGACAGGCCGGGCGGGCAACGAAGGGATCACGCTCCATTGGCCCCTTCAGGCAGTCGAGGGCGCGGAAACGCTGGATTTGTCCCAACTGACGGGGACGAGCGTCCGGGCGATCGATTCGCTGTTGCTGGATTCCGTTCTGCCCAACACCCCGGAAACGGCGGAGGACAGCCGGGAGGATCGTCAGGTTTTGACCCTGCGGGATAAACGATACGTTTTCGTTCGGCAGGACGATCCCTTCGCCGATGGAAAGGAAGAAAATCCCTTTACATTGACAGATATTCACTGGAATGAAGAAAACGGACAGCTGGAAGTAAATCTTCAGGTGGATCATGCAAAGCTAAAAAGCGGATATTATCGCCTTGAGGTGGAGACAATCCTATCTAATAAGCAGATTCTATGGCCGAAAGTGGAATGGATCGACCAACTGGGCACGGAGATCACCAACAGTCAGATCAGTACGTGGGAAGCCTTCACCCAGCATTTGTACCGCTGCGGCAGGCGGCTGAAAAACGTGCCCAAGCAGTTTGACCACGCGTGGGGCCCGGCCACCTCCAAGCCTTATCAGGACGTGGCAATTCCCGACTTCCCGCCGGTGTACCGGGCGCTGCATCTGCAAAGTCTGGTGCAGCAGCTTCGGGAAGGGGCCAATGTGGAAAACGTTCCGCTGATCCGCTGCGTTTTTGACGTATTCGTGGCCGATATGCCCGAACCGTAAGGCAAAGGAGAATGATGATGGGAAAAGGAAGAAGCCGGCTTCGCTATTCCAACCGAACGAAGGTGCTGCTGTGCTATCTGGCGGCGTTCGGGCTGCCGGTGCTTTGGATGCTGGCGGGGCTGTTTTGGGGATATCCCTATAAGCTGGCGGGAAGCGCCCCCCATATCGCCGAGACCTTATTGGGGCTGTTCCAGGGGCAGGCGAGGCTCGCGGCCGCCGCATCCGCCGCCCAGACGTCTGCGGGGGCGTCGCCGGAGCTCTGGCGGCAGGCCTTGCAGCACCGGGAACAGCAATGGCTGCTGTTTTGGACGGCGGTTTGGGCCGCCAACTGGCTGCTGACGCTGCTTTTGCAGCTGGGCTGGCGGCTTCGGCATCAGAAGCCCTGCTTCGCCGCCCGGAACACCCTTCGCGCCATTCGGGATTACCGGCTGACCCAGACTGTGATCTGGGCGGTGAATCTGGCGGGCGGGGCGGCGCTGTGGCTGCTGGGCGTGCAGTTCGTGCAGGGCCGCACCGGCTGGGACTATGTCATTTATTTCTGTCCTTTTCTGCTGAACGGTCTGGCGGCTATCGTCTGTTTTCGGCTGGCCGCGCCGCCGGTGCTGAGCGGGAAGGGAGCGTTCTTCAAGCGCCTGTAGGAAAGGGGGATGCGCCATGGGCTATTATGTGCTGGCGGTAGGCGGCACCGGGAACAAAATTCTGGAAAGTCTGGTCTATCTGGCGGCAGTGGACGGGCTGTATACGCAGGACGAGTCCGGGAAAACGGCGCCGCTCCCGGATGTCACCATGCTGTCCGTGGACGTGGACACGGCCTGCGGCAACACCACACGGGCCAAGCGGGCCGCGGAAAGCTACGGTGAGCTGCAGCGGGCGTTTCGGCAATATCCGGCGGAGCACCCCGGCTTTCACACGGCGCTGCAACTGGAGCGTTGGAGCATGAATCTGTCCCGGCGGGCTATGTCCGTGGACAAAATGGTGGAAAATCACGGCCGGGATCAGCTGCTCAGCCGGACGATCTTCAGCCGCACGGAATCCGCGCTGGAGTACAGCGAGGGCTTTCGCGGCCACCCCGATCTGGGTGTGCTGTTTTTTCACGACCTGCTGAACTCGCTGGACGATCTGCGCCGGGAAGGTCAGCCGGACGAAATGAACCGCCTGCTGGATCAGATTCATGCGGAGCTGGATCGGGACGAGCCGGTGAAGCTGATCCTGTGCGGCAGCATCTTCGGCGGCACGGGCGCGTCGGGCATTCCCGCCGTGGCGCGGTTCCTGCGCAAGCGCTTCGCCGCCCGCAGCGACCGTTTTGAAATGGGCGCGCTGCTGATGCTGCCCTATTACCGGGTGCCCGCTTCTCTGGCGGACGAGGACACCGAAATTGTGGTGAAAAGCGACGATTTTCTCGACAAGGCCCGCACGGCTCTGCAATACTACGGCATGGAGGGCATGATCCGGGACGGGGAGCAGGACGAAAACGGCGTGTTCGACGCGCTGTACCTGCTGGGCCTTCCCCCGGAGGGCTTCGTGACCACCTGCCGCTACTCCACCGGCTCCCAAAGTCAGGAAAACGATGCGCATATGCTGGAATGGCTGGCTTCCCGCTGCATCGCAAAGTTTTTCCGCACCGGGTTTCGGGGCGGGGAACAGCATCACATGGACTGCTACTATTACCAGCTGCATACACCGTCCTTCTGCTGGCAGAGCTTCGATCGGGAGGAGACGCTGTACCGCCGGGGCTACGGCTCGCTGCTGAAGGCGGCGGCGCTGTTCTTCGCCGAGTGCTACCCCACGCTGAAAAGCTGCGTTTCGCTGGACGATCGTCAAAGCGCCCGGGTCAACTACTGCGCGCCCTATTTTGCCCATCGCCCTGCATCGGAGCGGGAAAAGCTGGAAGGACTTCTGAAAACGCTGTATACCTTTTTGAATTTCTACGCCAACTGGATGATCCAGATCGTGCGCACCCTGCCGCCCATTCTTTGTCAGCCCGCAGAGGCGGAGGGCCATTTGCCGGAAAACGACCTGCTGGATGGGGAAGGGATGGACGAGCTGCTTCTGCTGCTGACGCAGTATGGCCTTCGCACGGAACAGCGCAGCCGCGCTGAAATGAGCCGGGCGGCGGAAAGAATTCAGCGGGAGCTGCATCAGCTGATCGTCCGCCGGGTGCCCGACCGCCAGACGGCGGCGAAGATCATCGCAGGGCTGGGTGGCGGTCAACGGCTGGGAGCCGGGGCGGAGGGGGCCGTCTGCTCCTTTTTGGCCATGCTTCTTCGCTGCGCCGGAGAGGAGGAAGACCGATGAGAGACGAAGCTGAAAAGCGCCGGTTGGATCGCCAAACGCCCTATTTGAGCCTGCTGCCAGAAATGGACGAGGGGATGCACATCGGCTATCAGGAAAAGGCGGGCATCCAATGCGACGGCAATCAGAAGCCGCGAGAATGGCTGGAAAATTTTGCCCGTTTTCTGAAAACGCCGGGCCGGGAGGTGGGCTATGCCATCCCGGACGTACTGGCCAGCGAACAACAGCTTCGCCGTCTGGCCCGTCTGCCGTGGGAACAGGCCATGACCCATCAGGAAATGCGCGATTACCGGGGCATTCTGGCCCTGCTATTGTTGTGGGATCTGCTGGCTGAGGACGGCTCCTGTGCGGAGCTGCGGCTGTATACCATGGAGCCGGACGAACGTGGCGGTTTTGTCCGGGCCGTGGGGGAGGCTCTTTCCCCGGCGCGCGCCCGGGAAGGGCTGCAGGTATTCACCCTTTGCCGCGCCCAGTCAGAGCATCCCGAGCCGGTTCCGCTGTGCCTTTTGTCCCATTCCATGGTGCTGATGCCCGCCGCCAATCTGGGCGACCTGAGCCGGCTGCTGCCGCCATCCGTTCGCTGGTACGACCGGGAAAAACGCTGTTTTCTCGACCCCTGCGGCTATCTGGACGAACGGATGATCTCTGTGCTGGTGCCCCGGCTTCGTCTGCTGGCGGCGCTGAATGAGGACGCTTCCGTCCACAGCCCGATTTATTCCCCGGAAGCGCCCCTTTGCGCTTTGCTGAATCGGATGATCCGGGAGATCCTGCAAAGCCGGGAAAACGGCCGGCAGCGGCTGAACGCGGGAGACGAAAATGCCGTCCGTGCGTTCCGCACGAGGGTCATGGCCGTTTATGGGCTGGGCCGTCAGGAGACGGGCCTGCGGCTGACCCGGGAGCACCTGCCCTGTCAGCTGAACGGCTGGGAAAAGAATCCCCTGCTGAAGCAGCTGGTCAATGCGGAGTACCCCCTGCCGGAGCTCCCGGAGGGGGAAGAAGTCCAGCTTTATTTGCTGGACGGCGCGGCCTTTGCCCGCCAGTCCGACGCGGCGCTGCTGGAACCTGCCGGAACGGAAGGGGAAGATGCGCTGCTTCGCCGTATCGGAGAGGAAATCGCCCTGCTGGATCGGTGGGACGAGGGCTGGCAGCGGCAGATGAGCCTGACCCTTGCGGAATTGGCCGATGAGATAGAAAATCGCACCGGCCTGTGCCCCTGCGTTCCCGGGCTGCTGCGGCAGTGGAGCGCCGAATACGCCGCCATGCCCCATTATGGGGACAGCTGCATTACCCTGCGTTACCCGGAGGACACGTCCGTCCGCAGCGTCAGCCCGCTGCTGAACGCTTTGCTGGGCGAAGGGGCGGACGGCTGGCTTGCAGAACCGTTTTCCCAGGGGCTTTTGATGGCGGAGGGGGAAACAACTCCCTTTGCCCCGGAAATGACCCCCTATCTTCGGGTAGAAGGAGCCAAGAAAACCACGTGGTTTGCTCCGCCCCTTTCCCCGTCGCTGGCCCGATGGCTGGAAGAAGCCGGCGAACGCCCCGGAGAGCACGAGCCCCATTTGCTGCCGGAAAGTCTGTGCTGCCGCCTCCTGCCGGAAGGGGTGGCGGAGGCCCGCTTTGCGCTGGGCTGCCGCGTGGACGCGCCCGAAGGGATGCGCCGGGGGCAGATCACCTTTGTGCGCCGCTACCGCCTGTGCGCCCTGCCGGAAGAAGGCGGCGCGTCTGCGCTGGACGCTGCGGCTTTGCCCTCCGTCACGGTCTGGCCCAACGTGCGCCTGAACGGCGGGCAGTGGCGGCAGTACTTTATCCATAGCCACCAGCCGGAAAATCTGGACGTGTGGTCGCTTTCGCAGGAGGGCTGGGTGCAGGGCTTATGGAAAACAGCGGAGAACCGCCGCTGGCAGACCGCCTGTGTGGAACGTTTCCCGGCCATGATCGTGCTCAAACGGGGCGGGATCAGTCTGGGCGCGCTGGTCAACGACCGGCCCGTTACCCTGATCCGCCACGAGGAAGAAGCCGCCGCCGGGCTGGATTTCGGCAGTATCGCCACCACGGTGATGCTGCGTCTTGGCGAAAAGACCCAGCCCGCCGCGCTCCCGGAGGGACTGCACGGACGGCTGCTGGGCCATTCGGAAGAAGCATGGCTGACGGACGAATTTCTGTCGGAGCAGACGGACGCAAGCGCGTGCTACAGCGTGATGGAGATGTTTGGAGACGAACCCGAAAAATGGCGGGGCGTATTGCAGGACGGGCACATTTATGCGCCCCGGAGCCTGACGGCGCTGCTGAACAAGCCCAGCCGCAGCCTGTATTACGACCTGAAATGGAGCGACGAGAACTACGCCCTGCGCTGTCTGCGGCTGTTTTTGAAACAGGTCATGCTGCAAACGTCTCTGGCGGCGCTTTTGAGCGGCGCGCCTGCCTTAAGCTGGCGAGTCAGTATGCCCGGCGCGCTGCCGCCCTATCGTCAGGAAGCTTATCTGGAAATGGTGCGGGGGCTTGCCCGGGAGGTGGCCAAGGAAACGGGAATGCCGCTGAGCGCTCGGTTCCCGGCGGTGCTGTACGCGCTGGAAAATCAGGCGGACGGCTGGTATTTCCTTTCCCGCAGCGAGGTGGACGCCCGGGGCGGGTATCTGAATCTGGATATTGGCGGCTCCACGGCCGACTTGAGCCTGTGGCTGGGCGGAAAGAACCACGCGGCGGCGGAAAGCTCCCTGCTGCTGGGCTGCCGCCAGATGCTCTATGCCTCCTTTGCGAGGGGGCACGGGGCGGAGTTTGCGGCGGATTTCGCCCAAACTCCCGGCTCCATGGCCGAAGCCGTTGCAATCATCGCGGACCGGCTGGATCACCCGGGATCCTTGGGACGGGAAGCCCAAAAGACCATGCTGCTGATGGACGATTTCTTTGCGGCCTATGCGCCGGAAATTCGTCAGGCCATGGAAGAAGCCCGCGCCGGGGGCAGGGTCAGCTATACGGAATGTCTGCTGCTGTTCCAGTTTGGGTTCCTGTTTTATCTGGCCGGGCTGATGATGGAGCGGGCGTGGCAGGAGCCGGAGCTGCGGCCCTTGATGCCGGTGAAGCTGGTGGTCTGCATCGCCGGGAACGGCGGGCAGCTGATGAAGACCCTTTCCAGAGAACAGGCGGACGGCTTGTGCCGCATGGCGCTGGAAGCCTTGAGCCGGGAGCATCCCACCGAAGCACTGATGCCGGTGCAGAGCGACGCGCCCAAGCGGGAGGCGGCGCTGGGGCTTCTGTATGAAGACGGAGACTTCCAAAGCACGCTGCAGAGTCGGGAACGCTGGAACGGGACCTTTATTACCGCGTCCGGCCAGCCGGAAGAAAACCGGCTGACGGCCTATCTGCTACGCTTCGCCAAGGCTTTCCCGCAGGCGGCGAACCGGCTGTTCGGCAGCGTCTGCTCGGAGGATCCCGCGCGCGGCGGCGTGCGGCTGGCTCCGTCCGCCCGGATGGAACTGGAAACCATCTGGGCCAACGAACGGGCCAAACACCCGGAGGACGACTTCGCCGCGTGGGTCGGCTGCCTGACGGCCTTGAAACAGCTATGGAAAATTTAACGGAACGAGGGAGAAACGATGCTGTATTTTGAAAACGACTATTGCGAAGGAGCCCATCCGGCCATCCTTCGGCGGTTGATGGAAACCAATCTGGAAAAGCAGCCTGGCTACGGCCATGACGCTTACTGCGACAGCGCGAAGGAAAAAATTCTGTCGGCCTGCGGTTGCCCGGAGGGGGACGTGTACTTTCTGGTGGGCGGCACCCAGACCAACGCCACGGTGATCGCCTCGCTGCTGCGCCGCTATGAGGGCGTGATCGCCGCCGCTACGGGGCATATTGCCGCTCATGAGGCGGGAGCTATCGAGTTCACCGGCCACAAGGTACTGACCCTGCCCCAGCATGACGGCAAGCTGGACGCGGGGGAAGTGGAGCAATATCTGGTAGACTATTACCATGACGGCAGCTACGACCATATGGTGTTCCCCGGCATGGTGTACATCTCCCATCCAACGGAATATGGGACGCTGTATTCCCTGCGGGAGCTGGAAACCCTGTCCGACGTTTGCGCCCGGTATCATCTGCCGCTGTTTCTGGACGGGGCCCGGCTGGGCTATGGGCTGGTCAGTCCCGGAACGGACGTGACCCTTCGGGATATTGCCCGGCTGACCACGGTGTTTTATATCGGCGGCACCAAAGTGG